>Ga0207747_1000541_pt1 | contig 41270 bp, 34 predicted proteins | sample HigsolmetaGSP11D_FD_184839 | JGI IMG/M metagenome (GOLD analysis project Ga0207747, IMG submission 184839) | High solid enriched microbial communities from the Joint BioEnergy Institute, USA - SP1-1-D (SPAdes) | ecosystem: Engineered > Bioreactor > SSF (Solid state fermentation) > Aerobic >...
TACGCGGACTGATCCGCGCGGCCCCGCCGCAATCCGGCCGGCATCAGTCCAGGGTGATGCCGGCCTCCCGCACCACCCGGCCCCAGCGTTCACGCTCGGCGGCGATGAAGGCATGGGTCTCGGCGGCGTTGCGGAAGCGCGCCGCCACGCCCTGGCCGGCGAAGGCCCGGGGCAGGTCGGTTTCCCGCAGCGCCCAGGCCACCGCTTCCTCCAGCCGGCGCAGCACCGCGGGCGGCGTGCCGGCGGGGGCGACCAGGGCGTGCCAGCTTCCGGCCACGAAGCCCGGCAGCCCGGCTTCCGCCGTGGTCGGCACCTGGGGCAGGATCTCCTGCCGCTCCGCTGCAGCCACCGCCAGGACCCGAGCCTTGCCGCCCTCCACCACCGCGCGCATCAGGCTGTAGCCGTCGATCAGCATCTGCACCCGGCCGCCGGCGAGGTCCTGCACCGCCGGGGCGCTGCCGCGATAGGGCACATGCACGATGTCCAGCCCGGTCTGCCGCTTGAACAGTTCCAGCGCCAGGTGGGACGGCCCGCCTGCCCCGGCCGAGCCCGCATTCAGCCGGCCCGGATTGGCCTTCGCATAGGCGATCAGCTCGTCCAGCGTCCGTGCCGGCACCGCATCCGCCACGGCGATGACCAGGGAGGATTCCATGGTCTGGGCCACAGGCACGAAGTCGCGCAGCGTGTCGAAGCTCAGTTCCCGGTAGAGCGCGTTGGTGACGGCCAGATTGCCGACATTGCCGTAGAACAGCGTGTAGCCGTCGGCCGGCGCCTTCACCGCCGCGTCCATGGCGATGTTGCCATTGGCCCCGGCGCGGTTCTCCACTAGGAAGGGCTGGCCGAGCCGCTCCGACAGCTTCGGCATCAGCAGCCGGGCCACGATGTCCACGCCGCCGCCGGGCGGGAAGCCGATCAGGACCCGGACAGGGCGCGTCGGCCATGCCTCCTGCGCCAGACCAGGCCGGGCCACGAGGATGGTGGCTGCGCCGGCCAGAAGGCCGCGTCGCGTGCTGTGCATGATTACGTTTCCCCCACTTTCGTTATCCCGGAAGCCTGCGACATGGGCGGCCTGCCGGGCAATCCCCCTCCCTGGACAGCCGGCATGGCCGGCGCGAAGCTTGCAGCCTGGCCGGCCAGCGCGGGAGGAGCGCATCATGGAGAGCACCACCAGGCCCGACTGCCCCTATGACCGCACCAGGGAGTCCCTGGGCAATGTCGTGGAACTGCAGCACGTCAACCTGCGGGTTCCGGACCAGCTCAAGGCGACGTCCTTCTACATCAGCGGGCTCGGCCTGACGCGCGATCCCTATCTGATGACCGGCATCGACAACATGTGGGCGAATGTCGGCATCAGCCAGTTCCACCTGCCCACCGGCAGGGCGCAGCGCCTGCGCGGCCATGTCGGGCTGGTGCTGCCGAGCCGCAAGCAGTTGCTGGAACGCCTGGAGCGAGTGCGCGGCCAGCTCGAAGGCACGCAATTTGCCTTCACCGAAGCGGCGGATCATGTCGAGGCCATCTGCCCCTGGGGCAACCGCTACCGCTGCTACGAACCGGATGCGGCGCGCTTCGGGCGTATCACCCTCGGCATGCCCTATGTTGAATTCGAGGTCCCGGCCGGCACGCTGCCCGGCATCGTGCGCTTCTACCGCGAGATCCTCGGCGCCCCGGCTGGCCTGGAGGACGGCACGGCGCGGGTGCTGGTGGCGAACGGGCAATACCTGATCTTCCGTGAGACGGAGCGGGAACTGCCGCCCTTTGACGGCCACCATATCCAGATCACCCTGGCCGATTTCGGTGGCCCGCATGCGAAGCTGCGGGAGCGCGGGCTGATCACCGAGGAGAGCAATCCCTGGCAATACCGCTTCACCGACATCGTGGATCCCGATACCGGCAAGGTGCTGTTCATCGTGGAGCATGAGGTGCGCAGCATGACGCACCCGCTCTATGCTCGGCCCCTGGTCAACCGCAATGCCGCCATCAACAACCGCAATTACGCGCCGGGCCACGAATCCTGGCCGCCGGCCATGGGCCCCGGATGAGCCGGCGGCAACGAAACAGCAAATGGTACTGGTTAGGCAAGGCGAGGAAACGGCAGTGCATGCTACGGCATGCCCTGCTACCCCTGGCCGGAGACACGGCACCCCGCTGCGCTAGAGTGCGACATGGACCCGATTGCGCGCCTGGTCTTACGCCTCGCCATGCTGCTGCGCCGCCCGCCGGGACGGCGGCAAGCGATCGCAATGGTGATCGCGCTGCTGGCGGCGTTGGCGATCGGCGCCGCCGACCGGATCTTCGGCCTCTGGCCGCACGAGAAGCCGGCAGGGCACGGGCCGCTGTTTCGCTGGCGCGGCCCGTAGCTCAGCTCCGCATCAGCGCCCGCACATGCGCGACGACGGAATGCGCCAGCGCCTCCAGGTCGTAGCCTCCCTCCAGCATGCTGACGACGCGGCCGCCGCAATGCCGCTCGGCGATGTTGCAGAGCTCCGCGGTCAGCCAGGCGAAATCCGCCTCCCGCACCCGCAATTGCGCCAATGGGTCGCGCGCATGGGCGTCGAAACCGGCTGAAATCACCACCAGCCCCGGCGCGAAGGCGTCAATCGCGGGCAGCAGCCGGTCCCGCCAAGCGGCGCGGAAGGCCTCGGCATCCGCCCCCGGTGGCAGCGGCGCGTTGAACAGATTGCCCACCCCCCGCTCCCGTGCATCGCCAGTGCCAGGGTAGAGCGGCCATTGGTGGGAGGAGGCATAGAGGATGCTGGCATCCGCCTCCACGCAGGCCTGGGTGCCGTTGCCGTGGTGGACGTCAAAATCGGCGATCGCCACACGCTCGACGCCATGCGCCGCCTGGGCATGGCGCGCGGCAATCACCGCATTGGAAAACAGGCAGAAGCCCATGGGCCGCGCAGGCTCCGCATGGTGGCCGGGCGGGCGGATGGCGCAGAAGGCGCGGCGCATCTCGCCCTTGCACACGGCGTCCACCGCCGCCACCACCGCGCCGGCGGCGCGCAGCGCAGCCTCGGCGCTGCCGTGGCTCATGATGGTGTCGCCGTCCAGGGGAACGCTGTCCCCTATCCCAGGCCGGATCGCCAGGATCGCCTCCACGTAATTCCGCGGATGCACGCGGCAGAGCTGCTCCACTGTGGCCTCGGGCGCCTGGTCGCGGATCAGTGCGGAGAATTCCTCCTGGTCCAGCGCCTGCATCACCGCGCGCAGCCGGTCCGGGCATTCCGGATGGAACTCGCCGGGCTCATGCCCCAGGCAGGCCCGGTGGCTGAGCAGCAGCACGCTCATGGCGCTGCCCGCTTGCGCAGCAGGAAGCGGTAGACCCCGTCGCTCTCGCCGAAGGAGAGCAGCTCATGCCCCGTCTCCTGGCAGAAGGCCGAAAAGTCCTTCACGCTGGCGGGATCCGTCGCCAGCACGGTCAGGCGGGCGCCGGGCGGCAGGCTGCGCAGTGCCTTGTTCGCCTTCAGCACGGGGAGCGGGCAGGTCAGGCCCTGCACATCGAGCGTGGTGTCCGACATGCCAGGGAGTCCAGCACCCGCGCGAGGCTGCCGCAAGGCTTGCGATGCGTGGCCCGCCTGCCCCAACCTCCGCGGGATCATGATCCGCATCGGCATCGACCTCGGCGGCACCAAGACGGAGATCGCCGCTCTCGGCTCGGATGGAAGGCTGCGCCTCCGCCGCCGCGCGCCCACGCCGCCCGATTATGCCGGCGTCATCAGCCTGATCGGGGAGATGGTGGAAGCGGCTGAGCGGGAATTGGGTGCGCGCGGCACGGTGGGGGTCGGCATCCCCGGCAGCCTCTCGCCCAGCACCGGGCTGGTGCGGGGCGCGAATTCCACCTGGCTGAACGGCGGAAGGCTGGACCGGGACCTGGAGGCGCGGCTCGGTCGCCCTGTCCGCATCAGCAACGACGCCAATTGCCTGGCGATGAGCGAGGCCGCGGACGGCGCCGCGGCGGGATTCCATTCCGTCTTCGCCGTCATCCTCGGCACCGGCGTCGGCGCTGGCATCGTCATCGGCGGGCGGATCCTGGAGGGGCGGAACCGCATCGCCGGTGAATGGGGCCACAATCCCCTGCCCTGGATGACGGCGGAGGAGCATCCCGGCCCCGCCTGCTGGTGCGGCCGGCACGGCTGCATCGAGACCTTCCTCTGCGGCCCGGCGCTGGCGGCCGATGCGGATGGGCCGGGCGCCCGGGATGCCGGCACCCTGCCCGCCCGCGCCGCCGCCGGGGATGCCAGGGCCGCCGCGGCGCTGGCGCGGCACACGGACCGGCTGGCGCGGGCGCTGGCGCATGTCATCAACCTTCTCGACCCGGACTGCATCCTGCTGGGCGGCGGGTTGTCCAACATGGAGCACCTGTACCGGGACGTCCCCGCGCTCTGGTCCCGCTGGGTATTCAGCGACCGGGTGACGACGCCGCTGCTGCGCGCCCAGCATGGCGACAGTTCCGGCGTGCTGGGCGCGGCGCGGCTGTGGGATGCGGAGGATGCCTGAACCGCCCGCCAGCCCCATTCTCTGGAAGGCACTGCCCGGATCGTCCGGCGCTGCGCCACGCCGCATAGCACAGGGGCGGCCTTGCCACGGCGTATCGCCATCCCCGGGGAGCCCGCTCTCGCTGCCGTTCTGCCGATAGGGCCCGGGCGCACCGCGTTGCCGCCGGCGCGCATTCCATGCGGCGTCCAGCAGTGCGATCAGGGCTGTAGCTCGACCTGCTCCCGGAAAAAGTACAACGAGGCCGGCCGATCCCCTCGTGACCCGTCAAGGAGGCGAAGCTTGATCATGTCCGCCTCCGAGCCTTCGGAAACCCATTTGTTGACGCGGTAGACAGTCATGCACTGGCCGTCTCGGTGTGCCTGCGCTAGCAGACGAGGACTGGCTCCGCCCGCATCGCGCAATCTGCGCAGGATGCGAACTGCTTGCGGGTCCGCGCAGCCGACCGTCCCGTCTTCAGTGACCCGATAAACAGGTGAGGTTGATGTTTGCGCAGGCTCCGCCGATTCGGAGACCTCCGGGCCTTGGGAATTGGCGCGAGTGGCGCCATCCGTCCGCTTGGCCTTTGCTTCAGCCGGGCCAGGGGCCGGGGCGTGCTTTCCCCGGACGGGCCGGTTTTGCCGCACCACCGCGGGCCGCTGCCGCTGCTGCTCATGCTCCTGCTGCTGCGCGGGCGGCACGACAGCGCAGGCAGTCAGCATGACTGCAATCATTGCGGATAGTGCAGCGCGCATTGTAACCAATGGTTGAATGGGGAGCCCAAATTGCTGACCCATGATAAGAGACGCAAGGGCATTGTGGCAGCGGCATAGCGGGATATGCGTGGAATACGACCAAAGGGCCTTTCGTCCTACAGCCGCGGGACAGGTGCGCGGGCCCGGCTTGTGGCAAGCCTCATTGTCATGGCCGCCGCGGTTGCGACAGGGCCGCTGGTCGCCGGGCTCTCCATCTTCCAAGGCGATCCGGCCGAGACAGCGCGTCTGGAGGCACTGACGGATTCCGCTCGTAACCTCGCAGCCGTGGTAGACGCCGAAATCGAGCGCAACGCGGAACTGCTCGCGGCGCTGGCCGCCTCGCCCGTCCTCGACCAGCCGACAGCCAATTTGCGTAGCCTGGACGCCCATGCCAGGGCCACGGCGGGGGTCCTGGGGAGCCCTGTCGCCGTAGCGGATACATCTCTGGCGCAATTGGTCAATACGGCGGTCGAGTTCGGAACGCCCTTGCCCGGCCTGGCCAGCACATCCGCGGCGCTGAGGGCAATGGAGACGGGCGCGGTCTCCGTCGAGGAGCAAATCGCGGGACAGGGCGACGGCACCTCCGCGGCCGTGATTGCCGTGCCTGTCCGGCGAGGCGCCGCCAGCATTGCGGTCGTGGCCACCGAGATCAACGCAGCGAGGCTGAGGCGCGTCCTTGGTGGCCTGGTGCGCGAAGGGCTCTCCGCGGCGCTGGTGGATCGGGGTGGGAATGTCGTCGCCTCCACCCAGCTGCCGGATCCTGACCTGCCCCTCGCCCTGAAACCTGACCAGCTACGGTCCCGCCAGGCCGGGCGAGGCAGGGCAAGGCTGGCGAACGGCACCTCATTCACATACGCCGTCCGCCAACTGAGAACACTCCCCGAATGGACATTGGTTGCCGTCTCGCCGGCACGGTCAACGCCGGTCTGGACTGCGGCCGGTACCACGCTTGCCGGCGCCGGCCTTGCCGCTCTCATTGCGGCGCTGATGCTGAGATCCACGCTGCGTCGCTGGCCTCAGGAACGAAGCGCGGAGGAGCTCATTGCCCTGCGAAAGGCTCGCGCGGCGGCGGAAAGCGAAGCCGAGGCGCTGCGTGCCCTTTCCGAGCTGAAGACCCTGCACGATACCATACCCGTTGGCCTCGCATTGCTCAGCCGGGATTTCCGCTTCCTTTCGGTCAACGCGAAACTCGTCACCATATCGGGCATCTCCGGCGCGGAGCATATCGGGCGCCGCCCATCGGATGTCTTTCCCCCAAGCATCGCGGAGCCACTCGAGGAAGCGCACCAGCGCGTCCTTGCCACCGGGCGGCCGGTCATCGAGGTGTCCTTGTCAGGGGAAGCGCCAGGCACCGTGCGCAATACCCGGCATTTCCTCGCAAGCTGCTACCCCGTTCATGACGGCGACGGGCGCATCACGAGCGTAAGCATCGTCCTGCAGGACGTCACCGAGCGCGTCCGGGCGGAAAGGGGGCGCGAGCTCCTCGTTCGGGAGCTGAATCACCGCGTGAAGAACACCTTGGCCACGGTGCAGTCCATTGCCGGGGTCACGCTCCGCCGGCCAGGCGCAAGTCCACAGCAGCTTACCGCCGATCTGGGGGCCCGGCTGCGGGCGCTGGCGCGGGCCCATGACCTGCTGACCGCCCATGCATGGGGCGCAACCGATCTTGGCGAGATTGCCCAGGCTGCGCTGGCTCCCTGGATGGATGGCATGCCGGCCCGGCTTACGATTACCGGATCTCCCGGTGTCCTCCTGCGCCCCGCGCAGGCCCAGGCCATCGTTCTGGCATTGCACGAGCTGGCAACCAACGCGACGAAGCATGGTGCGCTTTCGCGCGAGGAAGGCCGCGCCAACCTCCGATGGCACAGGCATTCCGACGGGCAGACCACGATGGAATGGATCGAGACCGGGGGGCCGGCGGTGGTCGAGCCACCCAGCGAGAAGCGGGGATTCGGAACGCGCTTGCTGGAGCGGGCCCTGGCATCGGATCTCGGCGCGGGAACCGAGGTCCGCCTCGTCTTCGCCTCCGAGGGACTGCGGGCACGCATTTCCTTCAGGAGTGCCAGCACCGTGCCGGACCCGGTTGCAGCCTGATCCTGGAAATCCGGCGATGCCAGGCTTTCGTAATGCTGGCCGCCGGTGCTGCGCTGGCGGAGCAAGGAAGGACGGCATGGCGTGGCACCTGGCAGCCTAGCCCCGGCTCTTCGGCTGCCTATGGCACCAGCCGGCGCAGCCCATCCGCAACCAGGGTACAGCCCGCCACCGCCAGCAGGATCATCAGGCCCGGCCAGAAGGCCGCCCAAGGCGCGCTGAAGACCAGTTCCTGCGCATTCGCCAGCATATTGCCCCAGGACGGCGCCGGCGGCTGGATGCCGAGGCCGAGGAAGCTCAGCGTGCTCTCCGCCAGGATGGCGCCGGCCACCGCCAGCGCCGCCGCCACGGTGATGGGGCCCAGGATGTTGGGCAGCACATGGCGCAGCAGCACCCGGACCTCACCGGCACCGGCCACCCGCGCCGCCGCGACATAGTCCTGCGCCAGTTGCGTCAGCGCCGAGGCACGTGCAAGGCGCGCCACACCGACCCAGCCGAACAGGGTCAGGATTACAACGATCCGGGCGATGTCGGCCGCTGCCTCCCCGCGCGGCAGGCCGAAGCGGCCGGTATCCACCGCGGCCAGAACCACCAGCAGTGGCAGGGCGGGCAAGGCGAGCATCCCATCGGCGATCCGCATCAGCACCGCATCCAGCCAGCCCCCTGCCCAGGCCGCAGCGAGGCCGATGGCGGTCCCGAGCAAGGTCGCCCCCACCGCCACCGCCACCCCCACCACCAGCGAGACCCGCGCGCCGTAGAGCAGGCGCAGCAGCATGTCCCTGCCAAGCTCGTCCGTGCCCAGCGGATGCTCCGCCGAGGGCGCGCCGAAGCGGAGGAACAGGTCCGGCGTGAAGGGATCCACCCCCAGCGCCTGCTGAACCCAGGGCGCCGCCACCGCCCCAAGCGCCAGCAAGCCGAGCAGCCCCAACCCAAGCCCCAGCCGCATCAGCCGGCCAGCCGCGGATCAAGGAGCCGCTGCGTCACATCCGCAGCCAGTGTCGCCAGCATGGTCACCAGCGCCGCCAGCAGCAGCGCCAGCAGGGCCAAGTTGTAGTCATTGCCCATGATGGCGTCGTAGATCAGCTTGCCCATGCCGGGGCGGGCGAAGATGGTCTCGGTGATCAGCGCGCCGGAAACCAGGGTGCCGGCATCCAGCGCCGCCACGGTCAGCACCGGGATGGCGGCATTAGGGAAGGCATGGCCCCAGATCACCGCCCGCTCCGGCAGGCCCTTCATGCGCGCGGTAACGATGTAGGGCTCCCGCAGCACCGCCTGCATCGAGGCCATGCCGTGCCGCAGATAGGCGGCGCAGTTGACGATGACGAGCGTCGCCACCGGCAGCGCCAGGAAGCGGAACGCCTCCAGCACCCCCGGCTGCTCCGCCATGCCCCCGGCCGGCAGCCAGCCAAGCGTCACCGCGAACAGGATGATGAGCAGGATGCCGAGCCAGAAGCTGGGCGTGGACTGGGCCAGGATGGCAAGGGCGTCCGCCACGGGCGCCACCCTCCGCCGCACCGCCCCGATCACCCCGAGCACCACGCCGAGCCCGGCCGCCAGGGACAGCGAAAGCCCCAGCAGCACCAGGGTCGAGCCGAGCGCCGGCCACAGCACCAGCTCCACCGGCACGGCATAGAGGCGGGAATAGCCGAATTCCCCCCGCAGCACCGAGGCAAGCCAAGCCAAGTAGCACTCATGCAGCGGCCGGTCGAGGCCGTGCAGGGCCCGCAGGCGCGCAATGTCCTCCGGCGTCAGCTTCGGGTCGGAGAGCATCGCCAGATCCAGCGGATCCCCCGGCATCAGCCCCATCACCAGCCAGGTGACCGCCGAGAGGATCAGCAGGGTGATGGCGATCTGGAACAGGCGCGCGGCAATGAGGCGGACCATCGGTTGAGGCTAGACCCGTTCCGGGAAATGCGCATGGCCTTCCGCATAAGGCGGATCGTCACGGAAGACGAGCCGGATCCGCAAGCCAGGCCTGTACCGGGCTCCGGAGGAAGCCCGATACGGGCCTGGGCGGACAAGTACCTAAAGAGCGCTAGTTCACGTTCCCGGCGGCACCAGTGATACGAACCAGCTCCTTCACCTTTTCCATTTCGGCGAGCTGGAAGGCAGCGAACTCCTCGGGGGTGCTGCCAACCGGCCGGTAGCCCAACTGCTCCATCCGCTCGCGGGTTGCGAGCGACCGCAGCGCCTTCGCGATCTCAGAGGACATCCGGGCGATGATCGGAGCCGGGGTGCCGGCCGGTGCGAACAGGCCCAGCCAGCTGTTGAAAACGTAGCCCGGCACGGTTTCGCCAACCGTCGGAATGTCCGGCAAACTCGGTGCACGCTCCTGGTAGGTGATACCGAGCGCCCGCAGCTTCCCATCTTTCACATATGGAAGCGCCTCGACAATCGGCGAGAAGATGACATCAAGCCTGCCCGCAATCAGATCCGCCATTGCCGGGGCACCGCCACGGTAGGGGATATGCGTGAACTGCACGCCTGCCTGCTGCTCGAACAGAGCTGCGGCGAAATGCTGCGAGCTGCCCGGGCCGCTCGTGCCGAGATTTAGCTTGCCAGGATTAGCCTTCGCATAGGCGACCAAATCGGCAACGCTCCGGAACGGGCGCGAAGGGTGCACCACAAGGAGGCAGCCGCTCAGAAGAACAAGCGAAACAGGGGCAAAATCCCGCACAACATGGAAAGACAGGTCAGGATAGAGGAACTGATTGGTCACATGCGTGCCAACTGAGGCGACGACATAGGTATAGCCGTCCGGAGCACTGCGGGCGACGAACTCCGAGGCAATATTGCCGGCAGCACCGGTGCGGTTCTCCACTACGACAGACTGCCCCAGCGGCCCCGTCAGTGCTTCCGCGAGCACCCGCGCCGAGGTATCGGTGCTGCCCCCTGGCGCAAAGCCGACGACGAACCGGATCGGGCGATCAGGGCTCCAGGTCGAGGCAGAAGAGGTGGTCTGCGCCAAGCCGGTGGCCGCGGAAATAAACGGCACAGCACTCATTATGGAAATGAAACCACGACGCCGAATCAAGACTGCATCCTCCTTAGATATTAGATACAGGATCTCTCCCTTCCGGCAGGGCCAGAGCACCCACCGTTCAGCCAAGACTTGAACAGGACCGAGTGGGCCTTCCGTCCGCCCATGGAAAAGGCCGGCGCAGCCTGCCGCACCGGCCCTCCCAATACTTTTCTCGCTAGCTTCAGCCGCCGCGGGCTTCCTTCACCGCCGCGCGGGCAGCCATCATCATCAGGCCGACATCGTTGGCGATGGTGACCAGCTTGAAGCCCATGTCGATCATGCGGCGAGCATAGGCCGCGGTGCCGTTGTGCAGGCCCGCCGCAATGCCGCGCTTCGAGGTTTCCTTGATCAGCCGCTCATAGATGCGCAGGATCTCCGGCTCCTCCCGGTCCAGCTTCGGCGCCAGGCCGAGCGAAAGGCCAAGATCGGAAGGCCCGACATAGATGCCGTCGATGCCCGGCACGTCCAGGATGGCTTCGAGATTGTCCAGCGCCTCCTGCGTCTCGATCATCGGGATGACGAGGATCTCGTCATTGGCGGTCTTCTGGTAGTTGCCGCCCTCGCCATAGATACCGGCGCGGATCGGGCCGTTGCTGCGGGTGCCCTTGGGGGGATACTTGCAGTAGGAGACCAGGTTGCGGGCCTGCTCCGCGGTGTTCACCATCGGGCAGATCACGCCATAGGCGCCGGCGTCCAGCACCTTGCCGACGATGCCCGGCTCGTTCCAGGGCACCCGGACCATGGGCGTCACGCCATGCGGCTGCATGCCCTGGAAGCAGGCGACGCAGGAGAGATAGTCCTGCACGCCATGCTGCATGTCCACAGTCACGCTGTCCCAGCCCGCCTGGGAAAACATCTCCGCGCTGAAGGCCGAGGGTATGGCGAGCCATCCATTCACCACGGCCTTGCCGGCCTTCCACGCTTCCTTGACCTTGTTCGGCATAGCTTCCCCCGCGGTTTGGAACGACCTCGACGCTAGGCGCGAGGGGCTGATGCGTCAACGCGCTGGACGGGCGATCCGGCGGGCGGCACCCTGCCCCCATGCCAGACTGGACCGTCAGTTCGGAGACCGGCCGCCTGCGTGACGTGCTGGTCTGCCCGCCCGACCACTACCGCTGGATCCCGACCAATGCGATCGCGCGCCGGACGCTCGCCGCCGGCGGCCAGCCGGACCCGCAGGCCCTGGCGGCGCAGCACCGGGAGCTGGTGGACGCGCTGCGCCAGGGCGGCGCCACCGTGCATGTCCTGCCGCCGCAGCCCCACCTGCCCTACATGGCCTATACCCGCGACTCGGTGGTGGTGACGCATCGCGGCCCGGTGCTGTGCCAGCTCGAACGCCCGCAACGGCGGGGCGAGTATGCCTACTTGCTGGACTGGCACGCGGCCCAGGGCAGCCGGATGTGGCGCATGTCCTCCGCCGGCACGCTGGAGGGGGGCGATGTGCATATCCTCCGCCCCGGCCTGGCCCTGGTCGGCGCCAGCGGCGGCCGCACCGACTTGGCGGGCGCCGGGCAATTCGCCGGCTGGTTGCGTGCCGAGGGCTGGGAAGTCTGGATCGAGCCCTTCGATGAACATTTCCTCCACCTCGACGTATTGTTCTGCATGGCCGCCCCCAACCTGGCCGTCGCCTGCCTGGACGTGCTGCCGGAGGAATTCACCGCCTGGCTCGCCAGTCACCGTATTCGCTGTCTGCCCGTCCCCTACCGGGAGGCGATGCGCCTCGGCTGCAACATCCTTTCCCTGGGCGGGGATCGCGTGATATCGGCCCGGCAGAGCCGCGCCCTGAACGCCGCCCTGCGCGCCGAGGGGATCGAGGTGCTCGACCCCGAGCTCTCGCTCTTCACCGCCGGCGGCGGTGGTCCGCATTGTCTGACCTGCCCGCTGCGGCGGGAGGAGGAAACACCGTGAACACCATCCCCGCCCGCCCCGTGGACGCGGTGATCGCCGCCGCCCGCGAATTCCTCGGCGACCGCCTCTCCACCGCCCAGGCGATCCGCGAGCAGCACAGCCATGGCGAGGACCAGTCCCCGCCCACCCTGCCCGATGCCGTCGCCTTCGTGGAGACGACGGAGGAAGTCAGCCGCCTGCTCGCCCTCTGCAACCAGCATGGCGTGCCGGTGGTGCCCTTTGGCGCCGGCACCAGCCTGGAAGGCCATGTGAACCCGGTGCGGCGGGGCATCTCGCTCGACCTCTCGCGCATGACCGCGATCCTGGAAGTCAATGCCGAGGACATGGACTGCCTGATCGAGCCAGGCGTCACGCGGCAACAGTTGAACGACCATCTGCGCGACCAGGGCATGTTCTTCCCGGTGGATCCCGGCAGCCACTGCACCATCGGCGGCATGTGCGCGACGCGCGCTTCCGGCACCAATGCGGTGCGCTACGGCACGATCAAGGAGAACGTGCTGGGGCTGGAGGTGGTGTTGGCCGATGGCCGCGTCATCCAGACCGGCAGCCGCGCCCGGAAATCCTCCAATGGCTACGACCTGACCCGCCTCTTCATCGGCAGCGAGGGCACGCTCGGCGTCATCACCAAGATCCGGCTCCGCCTGCACGGCATCCCGGAGGCGATGTCCGCCGCCGTCTGCCAGTTCCCGGACCTGAAATCAGCGGTGGAGACGGTCATCACCACCATGCAGTCCGGCATCCCCGTGGCGCGGATCGAGCTGCTCGATGGCGACATGATGGGAGCCTGCATCAAGTATTCCAAGCTGGAGGGCTACCGCCCCGCCCCCACCCTCTTCCTCGAATTCCACGGCACCCATGCCGGGGTGAAGGAGCAGGCCGAGGCGGTGGAGGCCATCGCCAAGGACTATGGCGGCACCGGCTTTTCCTGGGCCACGGATGCCGAGGCGCGCAACCGGCTCTGGAAGGCGCGGCATGATGCCTACTGGGCCGGGGTGGCGCTGAAGCCGGGCTGGCGGGCGCTGACCACCGATGTCTGCGTGCCGATCTCCCGCCTGGCCGAGGCGCTGGTCGGCGCCAAGGAGGAGGCGGAGGCTCTCGGCCACACCACCTGCATCGTCGGCCATGTCGGTGACGGCAATTTCCACCAGATGGTGCTGTTCGACCCGAACGACCCGAAGGGGCTGGAAGGCGCCTGGGAGATGGACCGGCGTATCGTCGCCCGCGGCCTAGCGCTGGGCGGCACCTGCTCCGGCGAGCATGGCGTCGGCCTGGGCAAGCGTGAATTCCTGGAACAGGAGCACGGATCGGAGGCGCTGGCAGTGATGCGCAGCATCAAGGCGAGCCTCGACCCGAAGGGTATCCTCAACCCCGGGAAGATGTTCCGCAATTGATCAGGGCTGAGCGGGGCGGGGCTGTCGCCCTCCCCATCCTGGTATTGGCGCTGGGGCATGTCTTCTCCAACGCCGTGCGCACCCTGCCGGCGGTGGCGGCGGATGTGCTCTCGCGCGACCTCGGCATCTCGGCGGAGGGGCTGGCGGCGCTGACCGGCGCCTTCCCGGCGGCCTTCGCCCTGGCGATGATCCCGGTGGGCGTGGCGCTGGACCGCTATGGGGTGCGGCGGACCTCGTTGACCCTGCTCGGCATCGCCGGGACGGGGGCGGTGGCGGCGGCGCTCGCACCCGGGGCCTGGACGATGCTGCTGGCGCAGATCGTGCTGGGGATCGGCTGCTCGGGCATGCTGATGTGCCCGATGACCTTTGCCGCGCGCGCCACCTCGGCGGCCAGCTTCGCGCTCTGGTCCGGCATCATCCAGGCAGTGGGCAATTCCGGCATGCTGCTCTCGGCCAGCCCGCTGGCGCTGCTGGTCGAATGGCAGGGCTGGCGCGCCGGCTTCTGGGCCGCTGCGGTGCTGGCCGGCATCACCTGGCTGGCGGTGACGGCAACGGTGCGGCAGCCGCCGCCGCCGCGCACCGCGCCCCGCTCCCTCTGGCATGATGCGCGGGAGGTGGTGGCGATCGCCGTCTCCCCCTCCATGCGGGCACTGATGGTCTTCGTCTTCGCCAGCTTCGCCGTGGTGCTCGGCGTGCGCGGCCTCTGGGGCGGACCCTGGCTGATGGAGGTGAAGGGGCTAACGCGGGTGGAGGCAGGCAATGTCCTGCTGCTCTGCACCGTGGCCCTGACCCTTGGGCCGGCCCTGGCCGGGATAGTGGACCGGGCGGTGGGGCACCGCATCGCCCTGCTGGTCGGCAGCCATGTCGCCGTGGCCGGGCTGATCTTCCTGCTGCTGGCTGGGGGACCCGGGGGCGCGCTCTCGGCCCTGCTGGGCCTGCCGATGCTGCCGCCGACTTTCGACATGGCGCTTCTGTTCATCTTCGGCCTGGTCATCTCCTTCCAGGTCCTCACCTTCTCCCTGGCCCGCGCGGCGGTGCCGCCGGAGCAGACCGGGCGGGCGCTCTCCGCCCAGAACATGTCCTTCTTCGGCGGCGCGGCGGTACTGCAGGGGATTTCCGGCGCCGCGGCAGCCTGGGGCGGGGTAGCAGCAGCGCTCGGCAGCTTTGCTGTGGCGCTGCTCGTCTGCTCCGCTGGCTTCCTGCTGCTGCGGCGGCGTTAGGCTACAGTACGCTGCGATCCGGTTGGGACTCCGGTGTGCTGTAGTCCTTTGTGTTCAGGGCAGATTCACGCCTCCGGGCCTGCTGGCCCTCCGGCGATCTGCTTTAGGATCGGTGAAGGGAGGACGGACGCATGCTGCGCAGCATACTTGTGGCCCTGGACGACACCCCCGGCGCAATGGCCGCCTGCGACATCACCTTCGCCCTGTCTCGGCGCACCGGGGCGAAGGTGACCGCCGCCACCATTCTCGACCGCCCGCACACGCTGGATGCCAGCGAGGCCGTGCCCATCGGCGTCGCCGCCTTCGCCGAGCGCCGCAACGCCGCCCTGGCCGCCAAGGCCGAAGCCGAGGCCCAGGCTGCCCTGGATGCCTGCCGCCTCAAGGCCGATGGGCTGCCCTTCGAGACGCTGCGGCTGGAGGACGCCCCGGAGCCGGCCCTGCTGCGCGCCGGGGCGCAGCACGACCTGATCGTGCTCGGCCGTGATTCCAGCCTGGGGCAGGAGGAGGCGGAGGACGGCGTCGCCCCGGTCATCGAATTCCTGCTGCAACGGGGCGGCCGCCCCCTGCTGGTCGTGCCCGCCGGCGCCCCCATGGGGCCGGAGGCGCCGGTGCTGATCGGCTATGACGGCTCGGCACCGGCCATGCGCTCTCTGCAGCTCTTCGCCCTGCTCGACCTCGCCGAGGGGTCGGCGGTGAAGCTGCTCGCGGCCGCCGAGGACCAGGCGGAGGCGGCGCGTCTGGCGGCGGAAGGCGCCACCTTCCTGCGCCGGCACGGCAAGATGGTGGAGGAATGGCCGGTGACCGGCGACCGGCCGGCGGACCTGCTGCTGGCCGAGGCGCAGACCCTGAAGGCGCGGCTGCTGGTCATGGGCGCCTTCGGCCATACCGGGCTGCGCGCTCTGTTCCTCGGCGCCTCCACGCGGCAGTTACTGCGGGACGCGCCCTGCTCGGTCTTCGTGGTTCACTGAGGCGATCTGCCCAACCTGAAGGCCCTTGCGTCATCCCGGCGGGGGCTGTTCCGCCAGCCTTTCGCTGCGGATGCCCCGGCCTATCCAAGCGCCGCGCCGCACAACACGCCCTTCTCCCGCAGCGCCGCGACCTCCTCGGCGGAGTAGCCGAGTTCCGCTGCGATCGCGGCATTGTCCGCCCCTGGCGGCACCAGGTCGCGCCGGGCGGCCGGGCGCTGGCCATCCAGGGCCATGGGCAGGGCGGGCAGCTTCACCTTTTGCCCATCCGGCAGCGTCAGTGGCACCAGGCCGCCGGCATTCAGATGCGGGTCGTCGAACAGCTCGGCCGGCCGGCCTATCGGGGCGAAGGGCAGGCCCAGCGCCTCGCATTTCGCCATCAGCTCCGGCTTGGTGTAGCGGCGGAAGACCTCGGCGATGCGCGGGATGGTGCGGGCGCGCTCCGCCACGCGCTGCTGCTTGGTGGCAAGGCCGGGGTCATTGGCCATGTCCTCCAGCCCGAAGGCGGCGCAGAAGGCGGGCCATTGCGTGTCGGTGACCACGCCGACGAAGACCTGGCCGCCATCCGCGGTGCCGAACACGTCGTAGATCGGCCAGGCCGGCAGGCGGACGGACATCGGCGGCGGCTCGATCCCGGTGATCGCGGTCTGCGCCATATGCTGCGCCATCAGCAGCGCCACCGTCTCGAACAATCCGGATTCGACGTAGCGGCCGCGGCCGGTCCTCTCCCGCTCCGCCACTGCGGCGAGGATGGCGATGGCCGCCGCCATGCCCCCCATGATGTCGATCACCGAGGACCCTGCGCGCAGCGGCTTGCCGACCAGGCCGGTCATATAGGCCAGGCCGCCCATCATCTGCACGACCTCGTCCAGCGCCGTGCGGTGCTCATAGGGGCCGGGCAGGAAGCCCTTGCAGGAGCAGTAGATCAGCCGGGGGTTGGCCGCCGACAGCGCCTCCCAGCCCAGGCCCAGGCGGTCCATGGCGCCGGGACGGAAATTCTCGATCAGCACATCGGCGCCGGCCAGCAGCCTGCGGACCAGTTCCAGCCCCTCCGGCCGCTTCAGGTCAATGCAGAGGCTGCGGCGGCTGCGTTGGAAGGCTGCGTAGAAGCCGGTGCCGGAGCCGGTCAGGCGGCGCGTCGAATCCCCGTCCGGCGCAGGCTCCACCTTCACCACTTCGGCGCCGAGGTCGCCCAGCACCATGCCGCAGGTCGGGCCCATGACCATATGGGTGAATTCCACCACCTTGAGATGGGACAGCGGGGCCGGAGCGGTCATCGGGGGTGTTCTCCAGGTTCAGCCGAGGTCGCCGCCGAGGCGGCGCGTGAGGATGCTGGCGGCCTCCGCCACCACGGGCTTCAGGCGTTCCAGCAGCGGTTCCATCCGCAGCCGCGGGCCGGAGAGGGCCAGCGCCCCGGCCAGGGCACCGCCGCTGCCGAAGACCGGCGCGGCGACCGCCGCCATCTCCGGGTCGCGCTCGCCCAGAGTCACCATCACCCGTTCCGCGGCGGTCCCGCTGCCGGCAGCAAAAGCCAGCAGCACGCGCCCGCCGGCGCCGCGGTCGAGCGGCAGCAATTCGCCCGGATGCAAATGGTCGCGCACCGGGCGCGGGCTGTCGCTGCGGAAGAGGCAGAGGCGCCGGTCGCCCTCCCGCACCCAGAAGGTAGCGCTCTCGCCGGTGCGGCCGGTCAGGTCGTGCAGCACCGGCGGGATGATGGCGTCGAGGTTCAGGCCGCGCTGGTACAGCATCCCCCAGCGGAACAGCATCGGCCCCAGCGCCCATTGCCCGTCCGGCCGCCGCTGCACGCAGCGGAACCGCTCCAGCGAGGCGAGCAGCCGCAGGATGGTGCTCTTGTAGAGGCCGGTGCGGGTGGCGAGCTCGGCCAGGGGCAGGGCCGCCTCCCCCGCCCGCCAGGCGGAGAGGATGGACAGCGCCCGCTCCACCGCCGCGACGCCCTGTTCCTCGCGGGGCATACCCATCGTGTTACTGGGGCTGGATCCCGGCCTCGCGCAGGATGCGCTCCCAACGTGCCATCTCGGCTTCCACATAGGCGCGGGCCTCGGCGGGGGTGTTGCCGATCAGCTTCTCGGCGCCGAGTTCGGCCAGGCGGCTGCGCACAGCCGGTTCGGCCAGAACCGCCGCCACCTCCTGCTGGATGCGCCCGACCAGCGGCGCGGGGGTGGAGGATGGGGCGAAGATTGCCTGCCAGACGCTGAAGACCGCGCCCGGATAGCCTTGCTCCGCCACCGTCGGAACATCCGGCATCACCGGGCTGCGCTGGGCCGTGGAGACGCAGAGCGCCCGTGCCTGACCGCCTTTGGCCATCGCAAAGGCGGTCAGGCCCGCATCGTACAGCATGTCGAGATTGCCCGCGGCGAGATCCAGTGCCGCCGGGCCACTGCCGCGATAGGGCACCTCCGTCATCCGCAGCCCCGCCTCGCGCAGCAGCAGCAGGGAGACGAGTTGCAGCGCGCCCCCTCCTCCGCTGGTGCCATAGGTGTATTTCCCCGGCGCGGCACGCACGGCGGCGACGAATTCGCCGAGCGTCTTCCAGGGCGCGCTGCCCGGCACCAGCAGCACCATGGGGGATTCGGCTAGGATGGTAATGGGCGCCAGATCCTTCGCGGGATCATAGTCGAGCTGCGAATAGAGCGCGCGCTGCACCGCATGGCCGATATTGGAGAAGAGCAGTGTGTAGCCATCCCCCGGCGCCTTGGCCACGAAGGAGGCGCCGATATTGCCGCCCGCCCCGGTCCGGTTCTCCACCACCACGCGCTGCGGCAGGCGCTGGGAAAGGCGGTCGGCGATCAGGCGGCCGATCACATCGGTCGGCCCACCGGCGGAATAGGGCAGCACCATGCGCACAGGGCGGTTCGGCCAGTCGGCCTGCGCCCGGACGGCGCGGCCGGTCATCACGACAGGCGCGGCGAGGCCGGCGGCAAGCAGCAGGCGACGGGTCGGGCGGTTCATCGCGGTTCCTCCGGATGTTCTGTATCGTAGAACGATGTTCTGTTTTATGCGCTGAGTCTATCGGATCCGCGCCGGCGTGCGGGTCATGCCGGATCCGTTGTCCAGGACATCAGGGCGGTGGGATCTCCGCAGCCAGCACGCGGCCGCTGGCGCTTTCCGTGATCAGCAGCGTCCGGCCGTCCGGGGCGAAGCAGCAATTGGTGGTGTGCCGGCCGAATTCGGTGCAGTCCACCCGCAACACGATCTGGCCATGCGGATCGACGCCCCAGACCTGCCCGTGGCCAGGATTGGCCACGAACAGCCGGTCATAGGCATCCACCGCCAGACCGTCCGGGCCAGAGGTCCCGGCCGGGATCCGCACGAAGCAATTCGCCTTCCCCACCACCGCATCCGGCCGCAGCGCGAAGCGCCAGACCTCGCAGGAGCGGGTCATCGCCACATAGCAATGCGTCCCTGCCCGGTTCAGCGCGATGCCGTTCGGGCTCGGCCCGTTGCCGATCAGCCGGTCGATCCGCCCGTCCGGCCAGAGCCGCCAGACGCGGCCGGAGGGATCCTGCAGCCCGCTCTGCCCCTGATCGGTGAAGAGGATGCAGCCATCGGCCTGCAGCACCAAGTCGTTCAACCCCTTGAAGCTCTCGGACAGCACGGTCTCCAGCACCGGGGCCATGGCGCCGGTCGCCGGATCCAGGCTCAGCAGCCCATGCCGGTAGTCGGTGATGAGCAGGGAGCCGGCATGCGCACCTTGCGCCGGCCCGGCCGCCATCCCGTTGGGCCAGCCGTCATACTCGGCCACCAATTCCCAGTCGCCCGGGCCGACGCGGAAGACGCGGCCGTTCGGAATGTCGGTGACCAGGAAATTCCCTGCCTGGTCGAAGCAGGGGCCTTCCAGGAAGCTGTCGATTTCCGCCCCGCCGCGATTGGCATCGGACCATGCGGTGCGCCGCGGGCGGCGATGCGCTTCGGGCAGGGAGGAGAAGAGCCGGGCGGGGATCTCACGGGGCGGAGCGAACCACATGCGCGCAGCCTGCCCCGGCCTTCCCTGCACGGCAAGCGGGCCAGCCGGCATCCTCATCATTGACCGCCCGGTCATTATCGCGAATATAGCGCCCTTCTATCGACCGCTTAGTCAATTAAGAGGCGCCGGGACTACATGTTCGAGACCCCGACCGACGGTAGCCAGGACCCATCTGCGAAGGGGTGAGTCGGGCGGGCTGGTGAAGGATTTTGCGGCCTGGCTAGGAGGGGAGCGCAGCCGATATGGCTCATCGTACACTTCCCCGACGCGACCAGGGCGGAAAAGACCCGCCGGACCAACCCGATACTCCTTTGCAGATAGACCCTGGAGCGCCCCGACCTGCATGCCCTGTCGAGGTTGCCGCGATCTTCGTGTGAAGGCGGCAAGGTTGCAGCGGCGCCACGTGGGCCTATCTCTCCTCCTCCTTCGCTGGTGCAGCATGCGCCGGCCTGCCTGGGACCTCCTCCGATGCATCGCCTTCCCCTCGCGCTGCTGCTTCTCCTGCTCACCCTGCCGCCGGCGCTGGCACAATTCGGCCCGCAAGGCCCGCCCGCGGTCGGCGTGGTGACGGCGGAACGCAAGCCTGTCACCGAGAGCACCGAGTTCACCGGCCGGATCGAGGCGATCAACCGGGTGGACATCCGCGCCCGCGTGACCGGCTTTCTGGAGGCCCGCCTGTTCCAGGAGGGACAGGAGGTGAAGGCAGGCGATGTCCTTTTCCGCCTTGAGAAGCCGCCCTTCGAGGCGCAGTTGGAGCAGGCCCGGGCCAGCGTCGCCTCCGCCCAGGCGACTCTGCAGAACGCCCAGGTGGCACTGCAGCGGGCGCGGGAACTGCGGCAGACCGGCGCCGGGACGCAAGCGGCGCTCGACAATGCCCAGGCACAGGAGCGCACGGCGGCGGCCCAGCTCCTCGGGGCCCAGGCGCAGGTGCGGGTGGCCGAGATCAATCTCGGCTATACCGAGATCACCTCGCCGATCGACGGCCGGATCGGCCGCGCCACCTATACGCCGGGCAATGTCGTCTCGCCGAACCTGACCGAGCCGCTGGCCACCATTGTCAGCCAGGACCCGATGCGCGTGGCCTTCAACATCAGCTCCCGCGCTGCGCAGGAGCTGCGTAACCGCTACGAGGGGCGCGGCGGCCTCTCCGCCGTAGTGGTGCGGGTGCGGCTGTCCGACGGCCGGGTCTACCCCTATCCCGGGCATGTCAACTTCATTGATACCCAGATCGACCGCAGCACCGACACCATCCTGCTGCGTGCCGAGATCCCGAACCCGCGCCGCGAGGAGGCGCAGGGCATGGGCGACGACCGGGAGCTGATCGACGGCATGTTCGTCAGCGTCGATGTCGAGGGTGCCGAGCCGGTGCAGGCCATCGTCATCCCCCGCGCCGCCGTGCTGCAGGACCAGGGGGGCAACTACGTCTTCATCGTCGGCGAGGGAAACAAGGCGGAGCGCCGCAACGTCACCCTTGGCCGCAGCACCGCCGAGCAGGCGGTAATCGAGCAGGGCCTCGAGGGCGGCGAGAGCGTGATCACCGAGGGGCTGCAGCGCGTCCGTCCCGGCCAGCCGGTGAATCCGGCGCCGGCCGGCGCACCGCCCGGCTCGCAACCCGCCAGCGCCGCCGGCCGGCAGGGCTGATCCCATGATCTCCGGCATCTTCATCGACCGGCCGAGGCTGGCCATCGTCATTTCCATCGTGATGACGCTGGCCGGGCTACTGGCCATGGCCCGCATCCCCGTCAGCCAATTCCCCGATATCGTGCCGCCGCAGGTTTCGGTCACGGCGCGCTATCCCGGTGCATCCGCCGCGGTGGTGGAGGCGACTGTCGCCCAGCCTATCGAAAGTGCGGTGAATGGCGCCGACCGCATGCTCTACATGCGGTCCAACAGCGCCAACGACGGCAGCTATACGCTGAACGTCACCTTCGCGCTGGGCACCAATCCGGACATCAACACGGTCAATGTGAACAACCGGGTGCAGGCGGCCATGGCGCGCCTGCCGGCGGAAGTGCAACGGGGCGGCGTAACGGTCCGCAAGCAGTCCTCCTCGGTGCTGCAATTCCTGGCGCTCTATTCCGAGACCGGGGAGCACGATCCGCTGTTCCTGTCCAATTACGCCACCATCAACATGATCGACACCCTGGCCCGCGTGCCGGGTGTCGGCCAGGTGAACCTGTTCGGCGCCATGGACTACTCCATGCGCATCTGGTTCGAGGTGGACCGGCTCATCAGCCTGAACCTCACGCCGCAGGATATCATCTCGGCGATCCAGGCGCAGAACGTGCAGGCGCCGGTCGGCCGCATCGGTGCCCGGCCGATCGGCGAGGACCAGCAGTTCCAGCTCAACATCCAGACGCAGGGTCGCCTCACCTCGCCCGAGCAGTTCGGCGATATCGTCATCCGCGCCAATCCGGACGGCTCCATCCTGCGCGTGCGCGACGTGGCGCGGGTGGAGCTGGGCGCCACCAGCATGGACACGGAGAGCCGGCTGAATGGCCGCCCGACCGTGACCATGGGCGTCTATCTCTCCCCCGGCGCCAATGCGGTGCAGGTGGCGCAGTCGGTGCGGGAGACGCTCGAGCGCCTCTCCCAGCGCTTCCCGGAGGGGGTGAAGTACAAGGTCGTCTATGACAGTTCCGATTTCGTCATGGACACGATCCACGAGGTCATCAAGACCTTGCTGGAAGCCTTCGTGCTGGTGGTGCTGGTCGTCTACCTGTTCCTGGGCAGCCTGCGCGCCACCATCATCCCGACCGTCGCCGTCCCGGTCAGCCTGATCGGCACCTTCGCGGTGCTGCTGGCGGTGGGCTTCACGGCCAATACCGTCTCCCTCCTCGGCATGGTGCTCGCCATCGGCATCGTCGTGGATGATGCGATCGTGGTGGTGGAGAATGTCGAGCGGGTGCTGGAGGAGCACCCGGAGCTCTCGCCCGCGGATGCCGCCAAGAAGGCCATGCGGGAGATCACGGCGCCGATCATCGCGATCACCCTCGTCCTGCTCTCGGTCTTCGTGCCGGTTGCCTTCATTCCGGGCGTCTCGGGCGTGCTGTTCCGGCAGTTCGCGGTGACGATCAGCGTGGCGATGGTGATCTCCGCCATCAACGCGCTGACCCTCTCCCCGGCCCTCTGCGCCCTAGTGCTGCGGCATACCGGGCCGAAGCGGGGGCCGATCAAGTATGTGCTGCGTGGCATCGACAAGGTGCGGGACGGCTATGCCGCGGTGGTGCGGCGGATGGTCCGCATCGCCGTCCTGTCGCTGCTGCTGACCGCAGGCTTCGCCTTCGGCATCTGGTCTATCGCCAACAAGACCCCGCAGGGCTTTCTGCCGCAGGAGGACCAGGGCGCCTTCTTCGTCCAGCTCCAGCTGCCGCAGGGCGCCAGCGTTTCCCGCACGCGGGATGCGACGATCCAGGTGGAGAAGATCCTGCAGCAGAACCACGCGATCCAGGACGTGCTCTCCATCGTAGGCTTCTCGCTGATCGATGGCGGGGCGCAGTCCAACTCCGCCTTCATGGTCGCCCGGATGAAGCCCTTCGAGGACCGGAAGGCGGCGCAGGACAGCGTCTTCGCGGCCATTGGCCGGGTCTTCGGCGAGGCGCAGGCGATCCGCGTGGCCAATGTCTTCGCCTTCAACATCCCGCCCATCATCGGCCTCGGCACCGGTGGCGGGTTCGAGTACCAGTTGCAGGATTTCGAGGGGCGGGAGCCGGCAGAGCTCGGCAGCGCCATGCTCGGCCTGGTCGTCGCCGCCAACCAGGATCCGCGGCTGACGGCGGTCTTCTCCACCTTCTCCGCGACCACGCCCAGCCTCTACCTGGACGTGGACCGGGACAAGGCGCAGGCGCTCGGCATCAGGATCAGCGACATCTTCAACTCGCTGCAGGCGACGCTGGGCGGCTTCTACGTCAACGACTTCAACCTGTTCGGACGGGTCTGGCAGGTGAACGTCCAGGCGGTGGCGCAGGACCGTTCCGATATCCCGGACATCTGGCGCATCCGGGTGCGCAACAGCCGGGGCGAGATGGTGCCGTTGCGCTCCTTCGCCGATGTGCGAGTGGTGGTAGGGCCGCAGACCATCCAGCGTTACAACAATTACCGCTCGCTCACGATCAACGGCTCGCCGAAGGCCGGGGTGTCCTCCGGCGATGCCTTGAAGGCGATGGAGGAGATCTCCGCCAGGGCCCTGCCGCCAGGCTACGGTTTCGAATGGACCGGCACCGCCTATCAGGAGAAGCAGGCCGCAGGCCAGACCGGCATCTTGGTCGCGCTGGCGGTGCTGTTTGCCTATCTGTTCCTGGTGGCGCTGTATGAGAGTTGGACCATCCCGGTGCCGGTGCTGCTCTCGGTGGCGGTCGGTGGCGTCGGCTCCTTCCTCGCCATCCTGCTGGCCGGGCTCAGCCTGGATGTCTATGCCCAGATCGGGCTGGTGGTGCTGATCGCACTGGCCGCCAAGAACGGCATCCTCATCATCGAATTCGCCAAGGAGGCGCGGGAGCTGCGCGGGCTCTCGGTACGCGACGCGGCGATCGAGGGGGCAAGGCTGCGCTTCCGCGCGGTGATGATGACCTCCATCGCCTTCGTGCTGGGGTTGGTGCCGCTGGTGACGGCGACCGGAGCGGCCATGCTGTCCCGACGCGCCGTGGGCACGCCGGTCTTCGGCGGCATGCTCGCCGCCTCGGCCATCGGCATCTTCATGATTCCGATGCTCTACGTGGTGTTCCAGTCACTGCGGGAACGGGTGAAGGGCAGGATCGGCTACCGGCCGGGGCATCGGTAAGGCCGGCTGCCGGATGACGCCTGCGTGAGCCGCCGGGCCGGGAGAGCCGGCGCGGCGGCTCTCCGGCGGGCGGGCCCGGTGCCATCCCCCCTTCCCGTCCGCGCTCTGGTCGCCAATGATGGGGGCAGAAGCAAACGGGGGTTCAGATGGCCAAGTTCGGGCTCAGCCAGCCGATGCGCCGCATCGAGGATCCGCGCCTGCTGAAGGGCGGCGGGCGCTACACCGACGACATCGCCCTGCCGGGGGTCGCCCATGGCGTCCTGCTGCGCAGCCCGCATGCGGCGGCGCGAATCCTGTCCATCGACACCGCTCCGGCCATGGCCGTCCCCGGCGTGCTGGCCGTCATCACCGCCAAGGAGTGGCGGGAGGAAGGGCTGGGGGAGATCCCCTGCGTCATCCCGCTGAAGAACAGCGACGGCACCAGCCGCGCCGAGACGCCGCGCGGCGCCTTGGCCGAGGGCCGGGTCCGCCATGTCGGCGATCCTGTCGCCTTCATCATCGCCGAGACGCCGGAAGCCGCCAGGGACGGCGCCGAGGCGGTAATGGTGGATTACGAAATCCTGCCCTCCGCCACGGACCTCGCCACGGCGCATGAGCCGGGCGCACCGTTGGTCTGGGACAATATACCCAATAACATCTGCTTCGACTGGGAGGCCGGCGACAAGGCCAAGACCGAATCGCTGTTCGCCCAAGCCGCGCATGTCACCCGGCTGAGGATCGTGAACAACCGCGTCGTCGTCTCCAGTATGGAGCCGCGTGCGGCCACCGCGGAGTACGACAAGGCGACGGGGAAGTTCACCCTCTATTGCGGCACCCAGGGTTCCTGGCTCGTGAAGGACCTGCTGGCCGACAGCGTCTTCAAGCTGCCGAAGGACAAATTCCGCGTCGTCACCCCGGATGTCGGCGGCGGCTTCGGTATGAAGCTATACCTTTATGCTGAATACGCACTGGTCTGCATGGCGGCGCGGCGGCTGGGCCGGCCGGTGAAGTGGACCAGTGGACGGACCGAGGCCTTCCTCTCCGATACCCAGGGCCGCGACAACATCACCGACGCGGAACTGGCGCTGGACAAGGACGGCAGGTTCCTGGCGCTGCGCACCCGCAATTACGCCAATATGGGCGCCTATCTCAACACCTTCGCGCCGATGATCCCGACCGCCGCCGGGACCAAGGTGCTTGCCAGCGTCTACGGCTTCCAGGCCATCCATGCCCGCGTGCTGGGCGTGCTGACCAATACCGTGCCGGTGGACGCCTATCGCGGCGCCGGCAGGCCGGAAAGCAACTATGTGGTCGAGCGGCTGATCGATGCCGCGGCGCGGGAACTCGGCATCGACCGGGTGGATCTGCGCAAGCGCAACATGGTGCCGCAGAGCGCCATGCCCTATGTCACCGCCATCGGCCAGCGCTACGACAGCGGCGATTTCGCGACGGTGCTGGACAATGCGTTGCGGAAGGCGGACTGGGCCGGTTTCCCCGCCCGCCGCGCTGAATCGGCCCGGCGCGGCAAGCGCCGCGGCATCGGGCTTTCCTATTACCTGGAAGCGACCGGCGGCGGCCCGACGGAGCGCGCAGAGGTGCGCTTCGCCCCCGATGGGATGGTGGATGTGCTGGTCGGCACGCAATCCACCGGCCAGGGGCATGAGACCGCCTATGCCATGCTCACCAGCCATGAGCTCGGCATCCCGATCGAGAAGATCCGCATCATCCAGGGTGATTCGGACGAGATTCCGACCGGCGGCGGCACCGGCGGCGCACGCTCCCTCTATTCGGAGGGCCAGGCGATCCTGGCGACCACCGCGACGGTGATCGAGAAGGGCAAGCAGGCCGCCTCCGAATATCTGGAGGCCGCGGTTGCCGATATCGAATTCACCCCGGCGGGCGGCCGCTTCAGCGTGGTCGGCACCGATCGCGGCGTGGATATCCTCTCCCTGGCGAAGATCCAGCGGGAGCGCGCGGCGCGCGGCGAGGCGGCCACCCTGCTGGACGCGGCGGAGGTCGCGGAGATCAAATCCCACACCTTCCCGAATGGCTGCCATATCGCCGAGGTGGAGATCGACCCCGATACTGGCCATATCGAGGTGGCCCGCTACATCGTCGTGGACGATGTCGGCCATGCCATCAACCCGCTGATCGTGCGCGGCCAGGTCCAGGGCGGCGTGGCCCAGGGCATCGGCCAGGCGATGCTGGAGCGCACGGCCTATGACAAGGAGAGCGGCCAGCTCCTCTCCGCCTCCTTCATGGACTACGCCCTGCCGCGCGCCACCGACCTGCCGGATATCGAGGTGGAGCTGATCGAGATCCCCTGCGAAACCAACCCGCTCGGGGTCAAGGGTGCAGGCGAGGCCGGCGCGGTTGGCTCGCCGCCGGCGCTGATGAATGCCGTCATCCATGCGCTGGCCGATGACGGCGTGAAGAACGTGGACATGCCGGCCACGCCGGAGACGGTGTGGAAGGCCCTGCATCCCGCCAAGGCAGCGTAAGGGCCGGCACTTCCCTCCCCCGCCTTCCGGCGGGGGAGGTCCCCTGGCTTACCGCACGACGTAGTTGTTGATGGAGCAGGTGTTCACGCCGCGCCGCTCCTGCGCGTCGCCGCCCTGGAACACGATCCGGATGTCGTACTGGCATTCCCCATAGGGCAGGCGGACGGGATAGGTCTGGCCCGGCCGCACCACATCATCGCCCAGCCGGTCCGGCCCCCAATTCTGGTGGGAGGAGGGCGAAGCGAAGAGTTCGTGGATTATCCGCCGGCTCTGGTTCACTAGGTTGAAGGATGGGTTGCCCTGCTGCGCCTGGGTCTGCTGCTGTCCCCCGCCGCCCAACACCACATTCGTCAGATTGCAGGTGTTGACGTTCCGCCGCTCCTCCGCTGTGCCGCCCTGATAGACGATCCGGATGTCGTAGACGCAGTTTCCGTCGATGGGCAGGCGGATGATGTGGCTGCCGCCTGGGGGAATCACTTCGTCGCCCAGCCGGTCATGGCCCCAGTTCCGTTGGCTGATGGGAGAGGCATAGACCTCGTTCACCACTTTAGGCGTGCGGTTGACGATCCTGAAGGATGGATCGTTGGACTGGGCCCAGGCCGGCAGGGCCGGAAGGCCAAGGAGCGCGGCGAGCAGGGCGCGGCGGAACATGGGATCCTCCCCAGGGTTGAATTCGGCCTGAGATTAGCGTATCCGCCGCCGCAACGACCATAGTCTGCGCACAAGATCAGAGAGTTCTCGGGTGCGGGCGGAACCAGCCTCGGCAGCGATCCGGCTTCCAGGGGCGTCCGCCTGCGAACGGAGCGGCTGCGCCAGCGTGGATTCCGCCGAAGGGCTCTGCCGAGGTTCGTGCCGCGGAGGGCATGGCGGGATTGCTTCGAACCCGCCCTCCATGACTGCCGTCCGGAACTAGTGCCCGCCGCCAGCCTGCATGCGCGGCCGCGCCACCACCGCCGCGAGGGGCACGGCGAGCAGGAACAGCGCCGCCATCGCCAGCAGCACGTCGTTATAGGCCAGGACCAGCGCCTCCCGCTGCACCAGCCCTGCAAGACGCTTCAGCGCGGCGAGTTCGGCTGGCAGGGAGGGCTGCACCGTGCCGATCCGTGTGGCCAGGTTGTCCAGCCAGACCGGTACGTTCGGCCGGCCCCACTGCACCTGCTCCGCCAGGTGCAGCCGGTGCTCCGCCCCGCGCCAGACCACCAGGCTATTGATGGCGGCCAGGCCAAGCGCGCCGCCCAGGTTGCGCATCAGGTTATAGAGCGCCGAGGCGTTCTTGATCATCGCCGGCGCCAGGGTGCCGAAGGCGATCTGGTTGACCGGCATGAACATGAAGATCAACGCCGTGCCGCGCAGGCCCAGCGGCGCCGCCATCTCCCAGAAGCCGGACTGGTTGGTGAGATGCGCGATCCACCAGCAGGAGAGGGCGAAGAGGAGGAAGCCGCAGGCCAGCATCACCCGCAAGTCAAGCACCCGCGCCAGCCTCCCGGCCAAGGGCGCCGAGAGGAACATGCAGGCGCCGGTGATGAAGAGCGTATTGCCGATCTGGAGCGAATCGAAGCCCCTGACCCGCGCCAGGAACAGCGGCAGCACATAGACCAACCCATAGAGGCCGACGCCGATCACGCCGCTGAACAGGCAGCCCATCAGGAAATTGCGGTCGCGGAAGGCGCGCAATTCCACGATCGGCTCCGGGCTGGTGAGAGCGCGCCAGAGGAAAAGGACACCGCAGAGTGCACAGACGATGGTGAGGTTGCGGATGTCCGGATCGTCCAGCCAGCCCCAGTGCGGCCCCTCCTCCATCACATATTCCGCCGTACCGAGGAAACCCGCCATCCAGAGCAGGCCCCACCAGTCGAAGCGCTGCAGCAGCGCGACCTCCGGCCGGTCGATGTCGAGCGTCACCCAGACGACCGCGCCCACCGCGATGCCGATCGGGACATTGATCAGGAACAGCCAGTGCCAGGACCAGCTCTGGGTCAGCCAACCGCCGAGCGTCGGGCCGATGGTGGGGGCAAGTGTCGCGGTCAGGCTGATCAGCACGCTGACCTGCACCCGCCTCGCACCGGGGAAGAGCAGGAAGCTGACAGCGAAACAGACCGGGATCATCGCCCCGCCGATGAAGCCCTGCAGCGCGCGGGCAATCACCATCGCCTCCAGCGAGGAGGCCAGGGCGCAAACCACCGAGAACAGGGTGAAGCCGGCGCAGGACAGGGTGAACAGCACCCGGCTGGACAGGGCGCGGGAGAGATAGCCCGAAAGCGGTATCATGACGATCTCCGCGATCAGGTAACTGGTCTGGATCCAGCTTGCCTCATCCGGCGAGGCGGAGAGGCCAGCCTGGATCTCGGCAAGAGAGGCGGAGACGATCTGGATGTCCAGGATCGCCATGAACATGCCGAGGACCGTCGCGGCGAAGCCGATCTTATGCCGCAGCGGCAGCGCGGAGGATGCCGGGGCAGCGGGGAAGGCGCGGGCGGCGCTGCCGCTCATCGCCCGCCGAAAAGGCCACGCAGGCTGGCCGCCGCAGCGGCGAACAGTCCGCGCGGCGCAGTGGGATCATCCCGCGTATCCACCTCAGCCACCACGGACAGGCCGGGGCGCAGGAGGTTGATCCTGGCCGCCTCCTCGGGGTCGAGGGTCAGGCGGACCGGCACGCGCTGCACGATCTTGGTGAAATTCCCCGTCGCGTTCTCCGGCGGCAGCAGGCTGAACAGGGCGCCGGTGGCGGGGGCCAGGCTGTCAATGCGCGCGGTAAGTTCAACACCCGGCAGCGCATCCAAGATCAGCCGCACCGGCTGGCCAGGGCGGAAGCGGGCCAATTGCGTCTCCTTGAAATTCGCCACAACCCATTGCCGCTCCGGTAGCGGTGCGACAGCGATGAGCTGCTGTCCGGGGCGCACGAACTGCCCAAGCTGCGCGGCGCGGTTGCCGACCAGCCCGTCGAAGGGCGCGCGGATGACGGTGTTCTCCAGGTCAATGCGGGCGCGGGCCAGGGCGGCGGCGGCGGAATCCCGCCGTGCCTCCTGCTGCCGCAGCGTCGCCTGCAGCACGTCCAACTGCTGCTGCGCCACGGCAAGCTGCGCCTGCGCCGCGGCCACGGCTCCATCGGCCTTGCGCTGGTCCGCAATGGCACGCTCGGCAGCCTGCCGGCTGGTCCAGCCGGAGCCGACCAGGTCGCCGGCGCGGCGGGCATCGGCGGCGGCGCGCACCTGCTCTGCCCGCGCCTGGTCGAGCTGCGCCGCGGCGGCGCTGATCTGGGCCTGCTGCTGCTCCACCTGGCGGCGGTTGGTGGCGATGGCGGCCTCAGCCTCCGCCAGGCTGGCCTCGGCCTCCGCCAGCCGGGCGCGCCAGAGGCGCTCGTCAAGTTCGATCAATGGCTCGCCGGCCTGCACGCGCTGGTTGTCGGCGACGCGGATGGCGGCGACATGACCCTCGATCCGTGGCCCCAGCACGGCGATGTCGCCCTGGACATAGGCGTTGTCGGTGCTCTCCAGGAAGCGGCCGACCTGCCACCACCAATTTGCCACCAGCCCGCCGCCAAGCAGCAGCAGGAGCAACAGCGGCAGCCGCAGCCGGCGAAAGCGCGAGCGGCGGGCCAGTGGAGCCTGAACACCCGGCGGGTAGGCAGGCTTGGAGTCGGACAGGACGTTCATAGGGCAGCAGAAGAGGTTGCGCTTTCGATCGAGCCGTCAATGGTAAACTGAACCGTTCGGCTCAGTTGCCGTACCCATGAACGGTCCGCCTGCCCCACCCGATGAGGTCCCGGAAGCCATCTCCGGCAAGCGCCGCACCATCCTGGACGGGGCGGCGGAACGGTTCCCAGCGCAGGGTTATGGCGCCGTCTCGATGGATGCGGTGACGGGGATGGCCCGGGTCTCCAAGGCCACGCTCTACGCGCATTTCCGGGCCACGGACCGGCTTTCCACCGCCATCATGGAGGCCGGCTGCGCGGCGATGTCTTCCCGCGCGCCTCGCTGGGCCTAATCCGTGGCCTGCCCCTCGGCAGCGGCGAGGGTGACGATCTCCGTTCCCTCCTCCACGCTGTCGCCGGCGGCGCAACCGATATGCGCCACCAGGCCATCGGCGGGCGCGGTGATGCGGAGCTCGGTTTTCATGGCTTCCAGGACCGCGAGCACCTGGCCGCGGGTGACGGCCTCGCCCTGCGTCACCAGGACCTGAACGACGCGACCGGGAATGGGGGCGGAGAGCCGGCCCTGGGCCGCCGCCTCCGCACCCGGCGGGGCATAGGGGTCGAGCAGGCGGAGCGTCCATTCGCGGCCGTCCTGCTCGACATGCAGCACATCGCCATCGCGCAGCACCGCCATACGGCGCGCGATGCCATCCAGGACCAGATGCAGCGCACCATCCGGCAGGCGCTGGCCGGCGACAGCAGCCTCCCCTGCCCCATCCATGGCAAGGCGCCAGCCCGCCCCGGCGTGAGTCAGGCGCATCCGGTACGTCGCCTCACCATCCGCGAGAGCGATCACCTGACTGCCGGCGCCTTGCAGCCGCCAGCCATCGCGGCGGTTCCAGGGGGAATGAGGATCGGAGGCCACGGGTGGCGGCGCCGGCGCCAGCAGCACCTCCAGCGCCGCGGCGGCGAGGACCGGCAATGGCGGAGGGACGGCCTGTGGCTGCAATTCGGCGGCATGACGGGCGGCAAAGCCGGTATCGAGCTCCGCCGCATGCATCGCCGGGTGCATGACGAGCCGTTGCAGGAAACCAAGATTGCTGGCGATCCCGGCGATTCGCGCCTCCGCCAGAGCCGCGCCGAGACGCGCCAGCGCCGCCGGCCGGTCCGGCCCCCAGGCGACAAGCTTGGCGATCATCGGGTCGTAAAAGGGCGTGATCGCATCGCCCTGCCGCACCCCGCTTTCGATGCGGAGATCAGGCGCCGGATCGGGCAGATGAAAGCGCCGCAGCGGACCGGTGGAGGGGCGGAAATCCCTGGCCGGATCCTCGGCATAGAGCCGCACTTCGACCGAATGGCCATGCACCGGCGGGGCCTCGCGCAGCGGCAGTGGCTCCCCGGCGGCGACGCGAAGCTGCCACTCCACCAGGTCGAGGCCGGTGACCATTTCCGTCACCGGATGCTCCACCTGCAGGCGGGTGTTCATTTCCATGAAGAAGGCGTCGTCGCCTTCGACGATGAACTCCACCGTGCCGGCATTCACATAGCCCACGGCGCGGGCGGCGGCGATGGCGGCCTCATGCAGCCTTTCCCGCAGAGCGGGCGGAAGGTCCGGCGCGGGCGCCTCCTCCAGCACCTTCTGGTGGCGGCGCTGGACGGAGCAGTCGCGCGTATGAAGATGGATGGTGTTGCCGTGGCTGTCGGCGAAGACCTGCACCTCCACATGGCGCGGCCTTTGCAGGTAGCGTTCCAGCAGTACGCGGTCATCGCCGAATGCCGCCTTGGCTTCCCGCCGAGCGCCTGCAAGCTGGGCGGCGAACTCCTCTGCATGCAGCACCGGGCGCATGCCCTTGCCACCGCCGCCGGCGCTGGCCTTGATCAGCACGGGAAAGCCGATGCGCCTGGCCTCGGCGGCCAAGCGGTCCTCGTCCTGGTCCTCACCATGATAGCCCGGGACGACGGCAACGCCGGCCTGTTCCATCAGCCGCTTCGATTCCGCCTTGCTACCCATGGCTCGGATCGCGGCGGGCGGCGGGCCGACAAAGGCGATGCCCGCTGCGGCGCAGGCCTCGGCGAATTCGGCATTCTCGGAGAGGAAGCCGTAGCCGGGATGGATCGCCTCCACCCCGCTGGCGCGTGCCGCTTCCAGGATGCGGTCAAGGCGAAGATAGCTGTCCGTGGCGCGGGCGGGGCCGATCGGATAGGCCAGATCCGCCATCTGCACATGCAGCGCGCGGACATCGGCCTCGGAAAAGACGGCGACCGTGCGGATGCCGAGCCGGCGTGCGGTACGGATAACCCGGCAGGCGATCTCGCCGCGATTGGCGATGAGGAGGGTACGGAACATCGGCGCTACATCCGGAACAGGCCGAAGCGTGTCCGCTCGATCGGCGCATTCAGCGCGGCAGAGAGAGCAAGGCCGAGCACATCCCGCGTCATCGCCGGGTCGATGATGCCGTCGTCCCAGAGCCGTGCGGTGGCGTAGAAGGGGTCGCCCTGCGTCTCGTACTGCGCCCGGATCGGCGCCTTGAACCGCTCCTCCTCCTCCGCCGTCCAGCTGCCGCCCCCGGCCTCGATGTTGTCGCGGCGCACGGTGGCGAGCACGCTGGCCGCCTGCTCTCCACCCATCACGCTGATGCGACTGTTCGGCCAGGTGAAGAGGAAGCGCGGCGAATAGGCGCGGCCGCACATGCCGTAATTGCCGGCACCGAAGCTGCCGCCGATGATGACGGTGAATTTCGGCACGGCAGTGGTGGCAACGGCGGTGACCAGCTTGGCGCCATCCTTGGCAATGCCGCCCGTCTCGTATTTCCGGCCAACCATGAAGCCGGCGATGTTCTGTAGGAAGAGCAGCGGGATGCCGCGCTGGCTGCACAACTCCACGAAATGCGCGCCCTTCAGCGCGGATTCCGAGAAGAGGATGCCGTTATTGGCCAGGATGCCGACCGGGTAGCCCCAGATATGGGCGAACCCGCAAACCAGGGTTGTGCCGTAGCGCTGCTTGAATTCGTCGAATTCGCTGCCATCCACTAGGCGTGCGATCACCTCCCGCACCTCATAGGGCTGGCGCACATCCTGGGGGATGATGCCGTACAGTTCCTGCGGATCGTAGCGCGGCGGGACCGGCGCACGGAGATCGAGCGAAACAGGCTTGATTCCATTCAGGTTACCGACGATGCGGCGCGCGATGCCGAGGGCATGCATGTCGTCGGCCGCAAAATGGTCGGCGACGCCAGAGAGCCGCGTATGGACATCCGCGCCCCCGAGATCCTCGGCGCTGACGACCTCGCCTGTCGCTGCCTTCACCAGAGGCGGGCCGGCGAGGAAGATGGTGCCCTGGTTGCGGACGATCACCGCCTCGTCGCACATGGCCGGGACATAGGCGCCGCCGGCGGTGCAACTTCCCATCACCACCGCGATCTGCGGGATACCCAACGCCGACATATTGGCCTGATTGTAGAAGATACGGCCGAAATGCTCGCGGTCCGGGAAGATCTCGTCCTGGTTCGGCAGGTTGGCGCCGCCGCTGTCCACCAGGTAGATGCAGGGCAGGCGGTTCTGCTGCGCGATCTCTTGCGCCCGGAGGTGCTTCTTCACCGTGATGGGGTAGTAGGTGCCACCCTTCACCGTGGCATCATTCGCCACGATGACGCATTCCCGCCCGGAGACGCGTCCGATCCCGGTGATGATGCCGCCCGCCGGGACTTCCCCGCCATACATGCCATAGGCCGCCAGCGGCGATAGTTCGAGGAAGGGCGCACCGGGGTCGAGCAACCGCTCCACTCGCTCCCGCGGCAGCAATTTGCCGCGGGACAGATGCCGTTGGCGCGACGCCTCCGGGCCGCCCAGCGCCGCTTCCGCCGTGCGCTCGGCGAGTTGCGCCAGCAGGTCGCGCATGGTCGCGGCATTGCTGCGGAATTCCGCGCCACGCGTCTCGACTCCGGATTGGATGATGCTCACGCGGTCTCCCGGAACAGTTCGCGGCCGATCAGCATGCGACGGATCTCGCTGGTGCCGGCGCCGATTTCATAAAGCTTGGCGTCCCGCAGAAGTCGGCCCGTCGGTGTCTCGTTGATGTAGCCCATGCCGCCGAGGATCTGGATGGCATCCAGCGCAATCTTCGTCGCCGCCTCCGCCGCATAGAGGATGGCGCCCGCCGCATCCTTCCGCGTCGTCTGGCCGCGATCACAGGCCCGCGCCACGGCATAGACATAGGCGCGGCAGGCATTCAGCGCCGTGTACATATCAGCGACCTTGCCCTGGATGAGCTGGAATTCGCCGATCGGCTGCCCGAACTGCTTCCGCCCATGGATATAGGGCACCACGATGTCGAGCGCCGCCTGCATGATGCCGAGCGGCCCGGCCGCCAGCACCGCGCGCTCATAGTCCAGGCCGGACATCAGCACCCGCACGCCCTCGTTCACCTTGCCGAGGACGTTCTCCGCCGGCACCTCGCAATCCTCGAAGACCAGCTCGCTGGTCGGGCTGCCGCGCATGCCGAGCTTGTCCAGCTTCTGCGCCGGGCGGAAGCCCTTGAAACCCTTCTCCACGATGAAGGCAGTGATACCGCGCGGCCCGGCATCCGGCTCGGTCTTGGCATAGACCACCAGCACTTCCGCATAGTGCGCGTTGGTGATCCAGAGCTTGGTGCCGTTCAGCACATAGCGGTCGCCCTTACGGTCGGCGCGCAGCCGCATGGAGACGACGTCGCTGCCCGCACCCGGCTCGCTCATCGCCAGCGCGCCGAGATGCTCGCCGGAAATCAGCTTCGGCAGGTAGCGGCGCTTCTGCTCATCCGTCCCGTTACGTCGTATCTGGTTGACGCAGAGATTGGAATGCGCGCCATAGGACAGGCCGACCGAGGCGGAGGCACGGCTGACCTCCTCCATGGCCACGCAATGGGCGAGGTAGCCCATGCCGGTGCCGCCCCATTCCTCCTCCACCGTGATGCCGTGCAGGCCAAGGGCGCCCATCTCCGGCCAGAGGTGGCGGGGGAATTCGTCGGTCCGGTCGATCTCGGCGGCGATCGGCGCGATGCGCGTGGCGGAGAAGTCCCGCACGCTGTCACGCAGCATGTCGATCTCCTCGCCGAGCCCGAAATCGAGACTCGGAATCTGCCTGTTCGAGGGCATCTAGCTCCTCCCCATTCCGGGGTCCTGGCCCGCAACATTGCCGTCAGCGGCGCGTTTGCCAAGGCTCTGCCGGATCTCCCGCCGCATCACCTTGCCGGTGGCGGTCATGGGCAGGGATTCCGCGAAATGCACCTCCCGCGGATAGGCGTGGCCGGCGAGGCGGGCACGGACGAAGTCCTGGATCTCCCGCGCCAGCTCCGGCCCGGGCTGCGCGCCGGCAGCGGGCACGATCACGGCTGCCACGCGCTCGGTCCGCAGCGCGTCCGGCACGCCAACCACGGCAGCCATGGCGACGGCAGGATGGCGCAGCAGGCAATCCTCGATCTCGCCCGGGCCTATGCGGTAGCCGGCGGAGGTGATGACATCGTCATCGCGGCCGACGAAGCGGAAATAGCCCTCCTCGTCCTGCATGCCCTGATCACCGGTCAGCAGCCAGTCGCCAGCGAATTTCGCAGCCGTGGCCTCCGGATTGTTCCAGTAGCCAAGGAACATCACCGGGTCCGGCCGGCGGATGGCGATGGTGCCGAGCGTGCCGGGCGGCAGCGGCGTGCCGGCGGCATCCACCACCGCAACCTCATGGCCCGGCACCGCGCGGCCCATGCTGCCCGGTCGCACCGGCATGACGGAGGCGCAGTTGGAGACGACCAGGTTGCACTCCGTCTGGCCGTAGAACTCATTGATGGTGCAGCCGAAGGTGGCGCGGCCCCAGTCCAGCAACTCCTCGCCCAGGGTCTCTCCGCCGCTGCCGATGGAGCGCAGCTTATGGCCGAACCGCTTCGGGTCCGGCACGGCGCGCAGCATCTTCAACGCGGTCGGCGGCAGGAAGGCGTTGCGCACGCCGCATTGCGCCATGAGCCGGAAGGCAAATTCCGGATCGAATTTCGTCATGCGATGCGCCAGCACCGGGACGCCGTGATGCAGGCTGGGCAGCAGCACATCGAACAAGCCGCCGATCCAGGCCCAATCCGCCGGCGTCCAGAACAGATCGCCCGGCTTGGGGAACAGGTCCTGCGGCATCTCTACCCCCGGCAGATGCCCGAGCAGCACCCGATGCGCATGCAGCGCGCCCTTCGGGCTGCCGGTCGTGCCGGAGGTGTAGATGATGACCGCCGGGTCATCCGCCGCGGTGTCCACGGGCGCGAAGGCATCGCTGGCACGCGCCATCTCGGCCGGCAGGCCGAGCGCCCCTTCCCCCGGACCATCCGTGGCGAAGACCACGCGCAAACCCGGCAGCGCCGGCCGGATGCCCGCCAGCTTGGCGAGGCCCGTCGCATCCGTCACCAGCGCCGCCGCACCGGAATCCCGCAGCCGGTATTCCAGCGCCTGCTCGCCGAAGAGCTGGAACAGCGGCACCGCAATGGCGCCAAGCTTGTAGATGGCAAGATGCGCTACCGCCGCTTCCGGCACCTGCGGCAGCAGCACGCCGACGCGGTCCCCTCGCCCGATGCCATGCGCCCGCAGCACATTGGCCAGCCGGTTCGTCTGCGCCTTCAATGCATCGAAGCTGATCCGCTCCAGCCCGCCATCGGCGCGGAGATGCAGCAGCGCCAGCCGCCCGCTGCCATCCGCCCAGCGGTCGCAGGCATCCACCCCGATATTGTAGCGTTCGGGGATGCGCCAGCGGAAGGCGGCGCGGATGGCTTCATAGCTGTCGCCGGGGGGCAGCATGGTTCACAGCCAACGCTTGCGCCGCTTGTAGGATTTCAGGTTGCGGAAGCTCTTCCGTTCCGCCCCGTGACCACCGAGGTAGAATTCCTTAACATCCTCATTGGCGCAGAGCGCCTCCGCCGTACCGTCCAGCACCACCTTCCCCTGCTCCATGACATAGCCGTAGGAGGCGACGGAGAGCGCCATGCGGGCATTCTGCTCCACCAGCAGGATGGTGATGCCGAGTTCCTCATTCAGTCGGCGGATGATCCCGAAGACCTCCTTCACCAGCAGCGGCGAGAGGCCCATGGAGGGCTCGTCCATCAGGATCAGCTTCGGCCGGGCCATCAATGCGCGGCCGATCGCCAGCATCTGCTGCTCCCCACCCGAGAGATAGCCGGCCAGGCCGGTCCGTTCCTTCAGCCGGGGGAAAAAGGAATAGACCATCTCGATGTCGCGCTTCACCTCGCGGTCGGAGCGGGTGAAGGCACCGAGACGGAGATTTTCCAGGCAGGTCATGTCGGCGACGATCCGCCGCCCCTCCATGACCTGAAAGATGCCCTTGCGGACGATCAGGTGCGGGTCAATGCCGTTGATCCGCTCGCCGCCGAAGAGGATCTCGCCCCGCGTGACCTCCCCTTCCTCGGTCTTCAACAGGCCGGAGATGGCCTTCAGCGTCGTGGACTTCCCCGCCCCATTCGCGCCGAGCAGGGCAACGATCTTGCCCTGCGGCACGCGAAGCGAGAGGCCGCGCAGCACCAGGATGACGTCGTTGTAGACGACTTCGATATTGTTCACATCGAGCAGCGCTGGCTGCTCCGCCGGGGTTGCCCCCGGCGGTCCGCCCGCGACCGTTTCCAGCGCCGCGCTCATGCCCTTACCAGCCCAGCCATTCGCGCTTGCGCTCAAGCTCGATGGTCGTCACCGGCTCCAGCTTCATGGTGCCGGCCTGCATAAGCTCGGCGACGCTGCCCTGGCTGGTGTCGCCATTCACCCGGGCGCGGTACAGCGCGACGCGCATGGTCCCGCGATGATCCTCTGCGGTGAAGGTGGAGGGGTTGCAGACGCCCTCGAAGCCGCGCGGCACCCAGTCCTTGCGAGCGTAGAAGCCGTCGCGAATGCGCACTCCGTTCACTTGGCCGCCATTCTGCGCGGCGGTCTCCATCGCCTCCACCATCAGCATGGCCGCGCAGGCGCCCGCCAGGTAGTGCACCGGCCGATAGGCAGTCCCAGAGGGATCGGAGATGCGGCTGATCTGCCGGATCGTCTCCATCCCCGGTGCCTGCTGGCCCCAGACGGTAGCGGTGCGCACCGGGAAGATCACGCCATTCGCCGCCGTGCCGGCCGCCTTCATGGCGTTCTCATCCATGCCCCAGACATTGCCGAGGAACTGCACATTCACCCCCGCCGTCTGGCAGGCGCGCAGGACGGAGATGTTGGACCCCGCGGTATTGCCGAGATAGGCGTAATTGGCACCCTGGTTCTTCAGGGTGAGGCACTGCGCCGTATAGTCGCCCGGCGTCAGCGCGAAGACGATGGCAGGCAGGACCTCGAAGCCCAGCTCCCGCGCCATGGCCTCGCCTGCTTCCTTGGGCGAGTTCGGATAGGGATGGTTGCCGCCCATATGGACGTATTTCGGCCGCCCCTGCCCACCCTTCGCCTTCCAGTCATCCGCCGCCCAGCGCAGCATGGCGCGCAGCGCGTCCGAATAGGACGGGCCGTAGAAAAAGTTGAAGGGCGCCGCCTCCACCCCCTGACGGCCGGACTTGCCGGCCGCATCGGTCAGCGCGGCGGAATAGGAGCCGGAGATGTAGGGGATGCGGTCGCGCGTCACGAAGCGCACCAGCGCCTCGGTATCCGCCGTGCCCCAGCCCTGGATGGCGACCACGCCCTCGCGGCTCCAGGCTTGGTACTGGCTGACCGCGCGCGGCGCCTGGTAGCCGTAATCGAAGCCCAGCACCCGGAGCTGGCGGCCATTGATGCCCTTCCGGGTATTGTTCACCCAGGCCAGCGTATCCGCCACGCCCTGCCCATAGGGAACGCCGACATCCGAGGTCGCGCCCGAATTGTCCATCAGATGCCCGACCGGGATCGGCTGGGCCTGCGCCGCCACGGGCAGGGCCAGCGCCGCCGCCGCCGTCAGCCCCAGGAATGTCCGCCGCATCGTCACTATGTTTCCTCCCGTCTCTTTCAGTGCGAATAGGGATAAAGCTTCCAGTACGCCTTGATCAGGCGCCAGCGCCGCGCCAGCCCGTCCGGCTCGAAGATCAGGAACAGGATGATGGCAGCGCCGACCGCCATCTCGCGCAGGAAGCTGATATTGGCGCCGATCTTCAGTGCGCGGTCCACGGCGCCCCCGGCCAGTGCATCGGCCCCCGCCTGCACGACCTCCGGCAGCAGCACCATGAAGGCAGCGCCCATGAGGCTGCCCATCACCGTGCCCAGCCCGCCGATGATGACCATGCCGAGGAATTGGATCGAGAAGAAAATATTGAACGCCTCCACGCTCACGAACAGCAGGTAGTGGGCGTAGAGCGCGCCGCCGATGCCAGCATAGAAGCTGGCGATGCCGAAGCTCAGCGTGCGGTAATAGGCCAGGTTGATGCCCATCATCTCCGCACTGAGGTAATGGTCCCGCACCGCCACCAGCGCCCGTCCGTCGCGTGTCCGCATCAGATTGGCGGCGGCGACGAACATCACGATCACATAGGCGAGGACGACGTAGAAATAGCTCTCCTCCCGGTCCGCCACCCAGCCGAACAGGGTGAAGGGCTCGGTGATGCGGCCAGCGACGCCGCCGGTAAACCATTGGGCTCGGGCGAAGAAGTCCTCCAGGATGAACTGCGCGGCGAGCGTCGCGATCGCCAGGTAAAGCCCCTTCAACCGCGCCGCCGGCAGGCCGAAGATCATGCCCACCGCCGTCGTCATCAGCCCGGCGAGCGGAATGCAGAGCGCAACCGGGATATGCGCGTACTCATGCAGCCAGGCGCTGGCGAAGGCGCCAAAGCCGAAGAAGGCCGCATGCCCGATGCTGATCTGCCCGGTGAAGCCGACCAGGATATTCAGCCCGAGCGCGGCAATGCCGAGGAGCCCGATATTGATCAGCAGCCCCAGCTCGTACCGCCCCAACACCAGGGGTGCCAGGCAGAGCAGCGCAATGCCGATCCACAGCGCATAGCGGCTGTTCCGCGTCGGGAAGATGGTCATGTCTTCCCGGTAGGTGGTATGGTACTCGCCGGCGGGGATCATCGCGGTCATGGCGCGTCACACCCGCTCGATGTTCTTGGTGCCGAACAGTCCATAGGGCTTGATCAGCAGGATCAGGATCAGGGCGTAGAAGGGGGCGATGGTGTACATGTTGCCCCAGTTCAGCCACTCGGCATCGAGGTACTGCGCCCAGTTCTCCAGCACGCCGACGATCAGCCCGCCCAGCACCGCACCCAGGATGGAATCCAGCCCGCCCAGGATCACCGCCGGGAACACCTTGATCCCATAGAAGGACAGCGCCGAGGACACGCCGTTCACCACTCCCACCACCACCCCCGCCACGGCGGAGACCACGGCGGAGATCGCCCAGGACATGGCAAAGACCTTCGGCACGGAAACGCCCAGGCTCTGCGCCACCTGCTGGTCGAAGGCCGTCGCCCGCATCGCCAGCCCGTGCTTGCTGAAGGTGAAGAACCAGGCGAAGCCCAGCATGATGAGCACGGAGATGCCGAGCGACAGCAGATAGACCGTCTGCACCTGCAGCCCCAGGACGCTCACCTGGTCCGCGGCGAAGATCGGCGGG
>Ga0207747_1000542_pt1 | contig 41056 bp, 36 predicted proteins | sample HigsolmetaGSP11D_FD_184839 | JGI IMG/M metagenome (GOLD analysis project Ga0207747, IMG submission 184839) | High solid enriched microbial communities from the Joint BioEnergy Institute, USA - SP1-1-D (SPAdes) | ecosystem: Engineered > Bioreactor > SSF (Solid state fermentation) > Aerobic >...
GGGCGTGGATATCGCGCGGGTGCGGCTGGCGGTCTTCGTGCTCTCGGCGCCGGTCACGGCGCTCGCCGGCTGGCTCTATGCCTATCAGCGCGCTTATGTCGGCCCGGACCTGTTCGAGACCTATTTCCTGGTGCTGATGCTGACCGCAGTGGTGCTGGTGGGCAAGCGGCTGCTGCTTGGGCCGCTGATCGGCATGGCGCTGGTGCTGGGGCAGGAGAAGTTCCTCTCCTTCGGCGGCGATGTCGATGCGATCATCCTGGGTAGCGTGCTTATCATCGTGCTGGCCTTCTTCCCGGGCGGCCTTGCCGGTATCTGGGCCCTGATCTTCCGCCGGCGGGAAACCGCTGCCCCGGCAGCACCCGCCGCCCCGCGTCCGGAGAATGCAACGTGACCATGCCCCGTCGCCCTGTCTACCGCCGCGCCGATCTCGACCGCCTGCTGAATCCGAAGAGCATCGCCATCGTCGGCGCCTCGGCCCGACCCGGCTCCTTCGGGGAGAGGACGCAGAGAAACCTCGCGGGGTTCAGCGGGCGGGTCCATTTGGTCAACGCCCGCTATGAGCGCCTGGGCGACCAACCCTGCCATCCTTCCATCGCGGCCCTGCCGGAAGTGCCGGACATCGCCGTGGTCGCCGCGCCGCTGGAGGCTATCGAGGGCGTCGTGCGGGACTGCGTCTCGGCCGGCGTCGGCGCTGCCATCCTCTATGCCTCCGGCTTCGCCGAGACCGGCAAGCCGGAGCGCATCGCCCTGCAGGCGAGGATCGCCGATATGGCGCGGGAGGGCGGGCTTCGGCTGGTCGGCCCGAATTGCATCGGCCTGCTGGACTATGCCTCCGGCGCCACGATCAGCTTCGCCGCGGTGCCGCGTCCGGCATCGCCGCCCGGCCCGGCGGCGGTCGGCATCGTCAGCCAGTCCGGCAATCTGGGCTTCGCCCTGGCGCAGAGCGTGGAGCGCGGCGTCGCCATCAGCCGCGTGCTGGCCTGCGGCAATTCCAGCGACGTGGACGTGGCGGACTGCGTCGCCGCCCTGGCCGAGGATCCCGGCTGCGCCGCCATCGCCTGCCTGTTCGAGGGCATGGCCGACCCCACCCGGCTGATCGGGGCCGCGGAGATCGCCTGGGAGGCCGACAAGCCCCTGGTCGTCTACAAGCTGGCCACTGGCGAGCAGGGTGCCGCCGCGGCGCTGTCCCATACCGGCTCGCTCGCCGGCTCCGATGCCGCCTATCGCGCCGCCTTCGAGCGCGCCGGGGTGGTGCTGGTGGACCGCTACGAGGCACTGCTGGAAACCGCCGCCTTCCTGGCCAAGGCACCGCCGCCCAAGGCACCCGGCGTTGCCGTGGTTTCCACCTCCGGCGGCGCCGCCATCATGGCGGCCGATATGGCGGAAGTGCGGGGCGTGTCGCTGCCGCAGCCGAATGCGGAAACCCAGGCGGTGCTGGATGCGCGCATTCCCGAATTCGGCTCCGCCCGCAATCCGGTGGACATCACCGCCCAGGTGCTGAACGATCCGGAATCGCTCCGCGCCTGTGCCGGGGCGTTGTTTGCCGACCCAGCCTATGGCGCGGTGCTGCTGCCGAACGGTTATGCCTATGACTTCGCCACGCCGCGCTTCGCCCTGCTGGGCGAGTTGGCGGCGCAGCACGGCAAGCCTGCCTGCGTCGTCTGGGTGACCGAATGGCTGGAAGGCCCCGGCGCTCGGGAGGCGGAGGCCAATCCACGCGTCGGTGTCTTCCGCTCCATGGACCGCTGCTTCGCCGCGCTGGCAGCCTGGCAGGCACGCGGGCAGCGCCGCGCCGCCGGGCGGCCGCCAACCACCCGCCTCAGCCCACCCGATGCGGCGGGGCGCGCGGCCGCGCTGCTGGATGCCGCCGCCGGCCGGACGCTTACCGAGCGGGAGGCGAAAGCTGTCCTCGCCGCCTACGGCGTGCCGGTGGTAGGCGAGCGCCTGGTGACGGATGCCGAGGCTGCGGTCGCGGCCGCCGAGGCGCTGGGCTATCCCGTGGTGCTGAAGGTCGAATCCCCTGACCTGCCGCACAAGACCGAGGCCGGGGTGATCCGGCTGGATCTGCGCGACGCAGAAGCGGTGCGTGAGGGCTTCGCGGCGGTGATGGCCAATGCCACCCGGGTCACGCCGCCGCCGCGCATCAACGGCGTGCTGGTGCAGCCCATGGTCCCGGCGGGGCTGGAGCTGGTGATCGGGGCACGGCGCGATCCACTCTTCGGGCCGATGGTCGTGGTGGGGCTCGGCGGCATCCTGGTGGAGCTGTTGCGGGACACCGCTACCGCCCTGGCCCCGGTGCAGGAGGACGAAGCCCGCGCCATGCTTCGCCGCCTGAAGGGCTACAGGCTGCTGCAAGGCTTCCGCGGCCTGCCGCCCGTGGATCAGGACCGGCTGGTGGAGATCATCCGCCGCGTCTCCGAACTGGCTGCCGACCAGCGTGAGCGGATCGCGGAGATCGACGTCAACCCGCTGATCTGCGCCGGCGATCGCCAGGTCGCGGTGGATGCGTTGATCGTCAGGTCCGCGCCGGCTCCATGACCACCACGATTTTGCCGGTGGCGCGGCGCGAGAGCAGCGCGTCCAGCGCAACGGGGGCCTGTGCAAGCGGGTAGGTGGCGGAAATCCAGGGGCGCAGCCGCCCCTCCCGCACCCAGGCGAGAAGCTGGCCCATCAGCGCCCGGTTCGCCTCCGGCTCCCGCTTGGCGAAGCTGCCATAGAACACGCCCAGGATGGCGCAGCCCTTGAGGAGGGTGAGGTTCAGCGGAATGCGCGGAATCTCCCCGGCAGCGAAGCCAATGACCAGATAGCGCCCGCCCCAGGCCATGGAGCGCAGCGCCGGCTCGGCATAGGGGCCTCCGACCGGGTCGTAGACCAGATCCACGCCACGGCCATGGGTCAGCTCCCGCAGCCGGTCGCGCCATCCCTCCTGCCTGTAGTCCAGCAGCGCATCGGCGCCGGCTTGGTGGCAGGTCTCAAGCCTGTCGCCCGAGGCCGCAGCGATGACCCGAGCGCCCAGTAGCTTCGCCAGTTGCACCGCAGCCAGGCCGGTGCCCCCGGCCGCGCCCAACACCAGCACCGTCTCGCCGGGCTGCAGCCCGCCGCGGTCGCGCAGGGCATGGAAGGCAGTGCCATAGGCATAGGAGAGCGCCGCAGCGGCCACGGGCTCCACCCCCTCCGGCACCGGAACCACGGCATCTGCCCTCGCCACGGCCTGTTCGGCGAAACCGCCATGGCTGATCATGGCGAGCACGCTGCTGCCGGGCGGCGGTCCGGCAACGCCGGGGCCGAGGGCGGCCACTGTGCCCGCCACCTCGCCGCCCGGAGAGAAGGGGAGCTCCGGGCGTGTCTGATACTTGCCCTGGATCATCAGCGTGTCGGCGAAATTCACCGCGCAGGCCACGACTCGGATCAGCATCTCGCCCGGCCCCGGCTGCGGCGCCGGCACATCCTCCAGCGCCAGGCCCGAGGGCGGCCCGAAGGTACGGCACAGGACGGCTTTCATCCGGCGCTCCTCCCGCAATGCAGGACCATGACGCTGATCCCTTCGTCGCCTCAAGGCAAGCATGGCCCACCCCGCTTGCCCAGGCGCCGTCGCTGGGTCACGTTAGGACAGCAAGACCTGGGAAGGCCGCAATGGTCCGAGCCGCCCGCATTGCTGCGCCCAGAGGGAGAGAGCGCCATGGATTTCGCCTATTCCGAACGTGTCGAGCAGTTGCGCGCCCGGCTGCTGGCCTTCATGGACGAGCACATCTATCCGAATGAGCCCGTCTACAACCGGCAACTCGCCGAGGCTGCCGACCGTTGGCAGCCGGTGCCCATCGTCGAGGAGCTGAAGCCCAAGGCGAAGGCGGCCGGGCTGTGGAACCTGTTCCTGCCGGAATCGGAGCACGGTGCCGGCCTGACCAATCTCGAATACGCGCCGCTGGCTGAGATCATGGGTCGCGTGCCCTGGGCGAGCGAGGTCTTCAACTGCTCCGCCCCCGATACGGGCAACATGGAGACCATCGAGCGCTACGGCACGCCGGAGCAGAAGGAGCGCTGGCTGAAGCCGCTGCTGGAAGGCAAGATCCGCTCCTGCTTCGCGATGACGGAGCCGGATGTCGCCTCCTCGGATGCCACCAACATCCAGACCCGGATCGAACGCGACGGCGACCACTACGTCATCAACGGCCGCAAGTGGTGGAGCAGCGGCGCCGGCGACCCGCGCTGCGCCATCTTCATCGTCATGGGCAAGACCGCCCCGGACAACCCGGACCGGTACCGCCAGCAATCCATGATCCTGGTTCCACGTGACACGCCGGGCCTGAAGATCGTGCGCATGTTGCCGGTCTTCGGCTTCGATGATGCACCGCATGGCCATGCCGAATTGCGCTTCGAGAATGTGCGGGTGCCAGTGGAGAACATCCTGCTCGGCGAGGGCAGGGGGTTCGAGATCGCCCAAGGGCGGCTCGGCCCCGGCCGCATCCACCACTGCATGCGTGCAATCGGCATGGCGGAACGGGCGCTGGAAAAGATGTGCCAGCGCGTGCTGGAGCGTCGCCCCTTCGGCAAGCCCCTCGCCGATCAGGGGGTGATGCGGGAGCGGATCGCCAATGCCCGCATCATGATCGATCAGTGCCGTCTGCTGACCCTGCACGCTGCCTGGCGTATGGATACGGTCGGCAACAAGGAGGCCCGCAAGGAGATTGCTGAAATCAAGGTGGCGGCCGCGAACATGGCCTGCCAGGTGGTGGACATGGCCATCCAGGCGCATGGCGGCGGCGGCGTGACGGAGGACTTCGGCCTGGCGCATATGTACAAATACGCCCGCACCCTGCGGATCGTGGATGGGCCGGATGAGGTGCATCGCGACCAGCTCGCCCGGCTGGAACTGTCGAAGTACAAGCCAAAGGCTACCCGATAGCATGAGCGGCGGCATGCCCGAACTGGTGCCGGTCCTCGACCGGCACCGCTTCGACGAGGCGGCGCTGGCACGCTACCTGCGGGACCACCTGCCGGGATTCGACGGCCCGGTGGAGGTCCGGCAATTCCAGGGCGGCCAGTCCAACCCGACCTTCCACATCGCCACGCCGGCGGGCAACTACGTGCTGCGCAAGAAGCCGCCGGGCAAGCTGCTGCCCCGCGCCCATCAGGTGGAGCGCGAATATCGCATCCTGCGCGCACTGGAGGGCAGCGAGGTGCCGGTGCCGCGTGCGCGGCTGCTCTGCGAGGACGACTCGATCATCGGCACCGCCTTCTTCGTCATGGATCATGTCCCCGGCCGCATCTTCTTCGACCGGGTGATGACCAGCGGCACGCCGGCCGAGCGTGCTGCGGTCTATGAAGACATGGCGCGCGTCCTCGCGGCGCTGCACCGCATTGACTGGCGCAAGGCCGGGCTGGAGGGCTTCGGCCGGCCAGAAGGCTACATGGCGCGCCAGGTCGCGCTCTGGACCAGGCAGTGGGAGGCGGCCAAGGTCGAGGAGATGCCGGAGATGGACCGGCTGGCCGCCTGGCTGCCCGGGCATCTGCCGGCGGAGGAGGAGGCAACCATCGCGCATGGCGATTTCCGCCTGGGCAACCTCATCATCCATCCGACCGAACCACGCATCGCCGCGGTGCTGGACTGGGAATTGGCGACCATCGGCCATCCCCTGGCCGATCTGGGCTATGCCTGCCTGACCTATCATTTCCCGCCTGGTCCGGACGGGGTTGCCGGCGTCCTTGGTACCGACCTCAGCGGCACCGGCATTCCGAGCGAGCAGGAATTCGTTGCCCGCTACTGCGCCCATGCGGGGCGGCCGGTGCCAAAGGCGCTGGACGTCTTCCTGATCTTCTCGATGTTCCGGCTCGCCTCCATCGTCGCCGGCGTCTGGCGCCGGGCGCTGGACGGCAATGCCGCGGACCCGCGGGCGATCGGTTACCGCGACCGCTACCGCGGCATGGCGGAGCGCGCCTGGGCCCTGGTGCAGCGCATGGATCCGGGGGCGTAGCGCCGGCTACTCCAGCAATGCCGCACGCAGCCGGACGAGGCGTGCGGCATCCAGGCCGAGGCCCTGTTCCAGCAGCGCCTCCAGGCTACCATGGCGGGACAGGGCGAGGTCCAACGCGGCCTCGATCAGAGGCTGGTGGGCGCTGAGCAGCGTGTCGCGCACATCGGTGGGCGTATTGGGCGGCAGCGCATGCTCCCGCTTCCAGATCCGGTTGGTGGCCAGGTAGTCCGCGATCACCGTCTCCCGCGGCACGCCCAGAGCGGTCAGCAGCAGGGCGGCACCGAAACCGGTACGGTCCTTGCCGGCGGAGCAGTGGAACAGCAGGGGCAACCGTTCCTCCTGCAGCAGCAGTTCGAACATGGCGCGGTAGCGCGGCAGATGGTCGGTCGCATAGGCGGCATAGGCGGTGCGCAGCAGATCATGCACATCCTCGCCGGTCGCCTCCTCCCGTGCGAGGAGGTCGCGCAGCGAGGCGCCGACGCGCGGCTCGATCGGCAGGCGGACCACTTCGGGGGATCCGACGGCGGGCAGGCGCGATGGGGCACGGAGGGCCTCCCGCTCCCCGCGGAAGTCGCAGATCGTGCGGATGCCGGTGGCGGTGAAGGCCACCAGATCGGCCTCCGTCAGTCCGGCGAGGGAGGCGGAACGGAACACGCGCCCGAAACGGACCCGGCGACCATCCGCGGTACGGTAGCCGCCGAGGTCGCGCAGATTGGAACACCCCTCGAGCATCACCACGCGCGGCAGCAGGGCATCCGGTAGGCTGGTCGGGTCCTTGGGCAACTTCTTCCTCTCCTTTCCGCATCCTGGTGGTGTATCCGCACGACACCGTTGTGATCCACCGCCCGCAAGGGACATTAGAGAGCCGTCGTCCAATCCGGGGGCGGTGACGGTGTATAGGGACCTAGCGGGCCATTGGTGGCACGCGCTCGTGCCAGTCCGTTGCGCTTTGATAGGCCCAGCCGATCCTGAGGGCGGTTGCCTCGTCATAGCCCCGGCACACGATCTGTAGCGATGTCGGCAGACCCTGGGCCGTGAAGCCATTCGGGACGGCGATTGCACAAAGATCGAGAAAGTTCACCCAGCGTGTCAGGAGAGCCGGGGTCGTGCCCTGGTCGACATCACCGAGCCTGATGGCCGGCGTCATGGTGACAGGGGTAAGTACGGCATCCACACCTGCCATGGCGGCAGTCAACTCCGCCTTGAGCCGCTCCCGCTCGGCCAGTGCCAGAAGGTAGTCGCGCGAGGAAATCGCGGCGCCGGCGCGGATGCGTGGCCGCACTGCCTCATCCATCGGCATGTCGGCATTGTCGGCGATGTCCCCCATCAGGGCATAGGCTTCCGCCGACATGATCTGCCCATTCAGGGCGCCAAGCTCGCGGAAGCTGCGTGGCAGGGACAGATCGAGGATCTCGGCGCCCAGATTGCCCAGGTCCTGGAGGGCCTGGTCATAGGCGGCCAGCACCTCGGGATCGATGCCCTTGCGCTCGGCCTCGGGCAGCCGCGCCAGGCGCAGGCCCTTCACGCCTCGCCGCAATCCGGGCATCGGCTCGGAATCGCGGTGGCCCAGCGTCTTCGAATCCAGCGGGTCGGCCCCTTGCAGGACCTGCAGCAGGATGGCCGCGTCCTCCACGCTGCGGGTCATCGGGCCGGGTGTATCGAGGGTGGGACTGAGCGGCAGTACGCCATAGGTGCTGATGCGGCCGATCGTGGTCTTCAGTCCGGTGATGCCGCACCATCCGGCCGGCAGCCGTACGGAGCCGCCGGTGTCGGTGCCGATGGCGCAGGGCACCAGCCTGGCTGCCACAGCCACGGCCGAGCCACTGCTCGACCCGCCTGGCGTGCGTGCCTCGGTAGCGTCCCAGGGGTTGCGCGGCGTGCCCAGATGCTGGTTGGTGCCCCAGCCACCATAGGCGAACTCGACGGTATGCGTCTTGCCGATCACGATCATGCCCGCAGAGATCAGGCGCCGCGCCAGGGTTGCCGTCCGTTCCGACCGGCGCTTGCGCCAGACCGCGCTGCCGCCGGTGGTGATCCTGCCTTCGAGTTCCACCAGATCCTTGAGTGCGATCGGGATGCCGTGCAGCGGCCCGATGGCGTGGCCGGAGCGGATCGCCTTGTCGGCAGCCTCGGCTGCCAGCCGGGCATCCGCGGCGTAGACCTCGACGAAGGATTGCAGCTTGGGCTCCAGCCTCTCGATGCGCGCAAGGCAATCCTCGACGAGATCCACCGGCGAAAGCCGTCCCGCGGCAATCCGGCTGGCCGCGACATGGACCGGAAGCCCGGCGGGAGAGGACGCTGTTTCGCTCATCCGAAGCTCCTCCACGGAATGCATGGATATTGACCAGGAGGCTGAACCGCTTGCGCTGGCCGCGCAAGCAGGCTTGGCGAGGAATTCCGCACGGTGGCAACTCGCAGGAGGGCAGGGGAGCCACCGTGGAACCCACCCATCGCCAGATCCTCCCTCTGCGCCGTGCGCGGGCGGCAGGTCCGGTGCTGCGTGCCTGTGGGAGCGCCCGCAGATCCGGTTGCGAGTGCCTGTTTCACTGCCGCCATCGAATAGGGAATGCGGCGGGGCGCTTCGGCCGAGGCGATCACTGCCGCGGCGATGGCGATGAACGCTGCGGTCGCCGCAAGATCGGGTGGCACGCACCTGCAATTATCCCCAATCATGGGAGTAAGTCTGGGGGTAAACCTGCGGAAAGCGGTGCTTCCCCCTTGTCCTGCCTGCGTGTTCCTCTGCCGTTCCTGCACCTGCACGTCCTGCCGAAAATGGACTGTGGACAGATGCCGCTGCGCCACAGTCAAGGGAGGCAGAGGCCGTGCGCAGCTTCAGGAGCGTCGGACAGAATGGATGAAAGAACTGACGCGACCGGATTCTCATCCAGCAGAATCGCGCCCCGGCCGCTTCTCTGCCTCGCGGAGCGCTTCGGGGCCGTCTGCCTCGGTGTTGCCGTGGCCTACTTTGTGCATCTGGCGCGTCGGCAGCGGTGCCGCTTCCTGCCTCCGGCCCCTGCGGCACGGCGTGCGCATCGCTGCACGGAACGGCAACCACCATATCGGCGATCATGGTCTCGTAAGCCGCAACCCGCTCCGCCTGGAACAGGTCGCAGGCGAAGGCAGAGGAATGCGTTCACCGGTTGGAGCAGTCGAAATAGCCGAGGCTCGACAGCACAAAATGGAGTGCGCTCGGGTCCACATAGGCGTGGAACTGATTTGGGCGGCCAACCCTGATCCGCGACCGGGTGCGGTTGGCGGGACGGGCATGGTGTTGGCCGGCGAGGCGAGGCCGCCCATCTTCTATTCGACGGCCCAAGGTTGTTTGATGACATCCAGCGCCGGGCATGATGCCGGGTGCCCGAGGCAGCGCCCATGTCCACCACGACCCTGACCCCATCGCCTGCAGCGTCCACAGTGCCCTTGCCCCAGGCCCGCCGTGCGCTGGCCGGAGCCAGCCTGGCCCATGCGCTGCATGATGGCTATACTGACCTGATCTACATCCTTCTGCCGGTCTGGCAGGCGGAATTCGCACTGGGCTACGGCGCGCTCGCGGCCCTGCGCGGCCTCTATGCCGGTACCATGGCGGCGTTGCAGGTGCCAAGCGGGTGGCTTGCCGGGCGCGTGGGCGCGCGCGCCGTGCTCATCGCCGGAACGCTGCTCGCGGCCCTCGGCTATGCGCTGGCTGGCCTGTCCGGTGGGCTGCTCGGCCTCTGCACCGCGCTGATCCTGTCGGGTGCCGGGTCGAGCACGCAGCACCCGCTGGCCTCGGCCGCGGTCTCCCGCGCCTATGGCGCAGCCGCCCGGGGGCCGCTCGGGACGTACAACTTCGCCGGTGACCTGGGGAAGGCGGCGCTGCCGGCTCTTACCTCGTTGTTGCTGGCCTTCCTGCCCTGGCGACCGGCGCTTTGGCTGCTTTCCGCTCTTGGCCTGCTTGTGGCCGTCGCGGTGCGTTGGCTGGTGCCGGCCTTTGCCCGCGCCGCATCCGCACCATCGCGGCCGGTGCAAGGGGCTGGCCGTGGCGGCTTCGCGCTGCTCTTCGCCATCGGCGTGCTCGACAGCGGCGTGCGCATGGGCTTCCTGACCTTCCTGCCCTTTCTGCTGCAGGCGAAGGGGGCGGACCTGCCCCTGGTGGGCCTGGCCCTGACCCTGGTGTTTCTGGGCGGGGCGGCAGGCAAATTCGCCTGCGGCTGGCTTGGCGCCCGCTTCGGCCTGCTGGCGACGGTGCTGGCCACCGAGGCGGGGACGGCGGCCGCCATCCTGGCGGTCCTAGTGCTGCCACTCGCCCCGACGCTGGCCCTGCTGCCGCTGCTCGGGGTCATGCTGAACGGCACTTCCTCCGTGCTCTACGGGACGGTGCCGGAGCTGGCGCCGCCGGGCCGCGTGGAGCATGCCTTCGCCCTGTTCTACACGGGCACGATCGGCTCGGGCGCTCTCTCACCGGTGCTCTACGGCATTATCGGCGACCTGGCCGGGCCGGGCTGGGGCACCGCGGCGGCGGCCGGGGCGGCCCTTCTCACCTGTCCGCTCGCGCTGCTGCTTGCGCCGCGGCTGAAGAGCACCCACCCATCCCCTGCCGGCTGACCGGTGCCATCGGCCGCGGGTCGAGCTTCACTAAGCCGGATGGCGGCCTCACCCCGGTCGGCCAAGCCCTTGCAGCCCTGACCGGGCACTGAAGTGACGGAGCGTGCCGGGATCGCTTTGGCGCTGCTTCAGCGTGCCCCGCCGGTTCCCGGCGGCCCATACAACTCCGCCGCCAGGGAGCGTGCGGCATCCAGCATCAGGGCTGCGACCGGCCCCTTGGGATCGACATTGAGGCGCCCGACGCGGCCGAACACCGTCAGCGCCAGCCGGATATGCTTCCCATCGGCCTCGAAGACGGGGGCCGAGACGGCAGCGAGCCCGCCATCTCCCTCATTCGCCACCGTGGCGAAACCTTGCGCCCGCACCGCCGCGACCAGGCGCTTGAGCTCGGCGGATGTGGTGGGCGCGCCCGGGCGGGCCGTGGCGTGGCTCTGCTTCATCTCGCGCTCGGCCAGCGGGGTGGTGAGGCTGGGGTCGCCGTAGGCGCAGAAGACCAGCCCGGAGGCCGAGTAGGTCAGCGGGCAGACATGGCCGGGCGGGACGGTGGCGGCCAGTTCGTGCCGTGCCTCGACCAGGCGCACATGCGTTGGCCCGTGCGTGCCCCAGACCACGGCGGCCGCAGTCTCGCCGGTGCGTGCGGCGATCGCCTCGAGGACACGCTCGGCCCGCTTGAGCACATCGGAACGGCCGAGCGCGGCAAGGCCGGCGCGCAGCATCAGCGGCCCAAGATCGTAGCGGGCCGTCGCCGGATCCTGCTCCACCAGCCCAGCCCTCGCCAGGCTCACCATGTAGCGATGTGCCTTGGCCGAGGGCATCGCCGCAGCGCGGGAGAGATCCGCGAGGCGCATCGGGCCGCCGGCCTCCACCAGCAATCGCAGCAGCAGGCCGGCCACCTCCACCGAATTGACGCCGCCCCGCATGGCTTCGGCGGTGTCCACCGGTCCGGCACCGGGAATAACGATCGGCTGATCAGAAGCCACTTGACACAAGCCTCCCGGGTTTTGCTACAAAATCCATAGCAAATTACGTAATACGTAGCAAGACTTGGTTCCGAGTGGAACCGGGCGGGAAGGAACGGGAGGCGCCCGTCCGGGCGCCGCCAGGAGGGACGGATGGGCAGCGGCAAGGCGGTGCCGGCAGTGGACTACCAGGCTCTCGTCCTGGACTATGTGCGTTCGCCCGATCAGGACGCACCGCACCCGGTATGGCATCCAGTTGTCGTGGTCGGTGCCGGGCCGGTCGGGCTCTCGGCGACGATCGACCTGGCACAGCAGGGAGTGCCGGTCCTCCTGCTCGATGACGACGACCGGCTCTCCACCGGTTCCCGTGCGATCTGCTTCGCCAAGCGCACGCTGGAGATCTGGGACCGCCTCGGCGTCAGCCAGCGCATGATCGAAAAGGGCGTGACCTGGAATCTCGGTAAGGTCTTCTTCCGGGAGGAGCCGGTCTACAGCTTCAACCTCCTGCCCGAGGCCGGCCACCACCGCCCCGCCTTCATCAACCTGCAGCAGTACTATGTCGAAGGCTTCCTGCTGGAGCGGGCGCGGGAGCTGCCGAATCTCGAGATCCGCTGGAAGAACCAGGTCACCGGGCTGGAGCCGACGGCGGATGGCGTCACGCTCACCGTCTCCACCCCCGAGGGCGAGTACAGGCTCCGCTGCGACTGGCTGGTAGCCGCCGATGGCGCGCGCAGCCCGATCCGCAAGGCGATGGGGCTGGAGAGCAAGGGCCGCACCTTCCGCGATCGCTTCCTGATCGCCGATGTGAGGATGCAGGCCGACTTTCCGGCCGAGCGCTGGTTCTGGTTCGACCCACCCTTCCACCCCAACCAATCCGTGCTGCTGCACATGCAGCCGGATGGCGTCTGGCGCATCGATTTCCAGCTCGGCTGGGATGCCGATCCGGTGGCGGAGCGGCAGCCGGAGCGGGTGATCCCGCGGGTGCAGGCGCTGCTTGGCCGCGACACGCGCTTCGACCTGGAATGGGTCAGCGTCTACACCTTCTCCTGCCTGCGCATGGAGAAATTCCGGCACGGCCGCGTGCTTTTCGCCGGCGATGCCGCACATGGCGTCTCTCCCTTCGGTGCACGCGGCGCCAACAGCGGTGTGCAGGATGCGGAAAACCTGGCCTGGAAGCTGCGGCTGGTGCTGGAGGGCAAGGCGCCGGAGGCGCTGCTCGACAGCTACAACGCCGAGCGCGTTCAGGCCGCCGATGAGAACATCCTGAACTCCACCCGCAGCACCGACTTCATCACGCCGAAGAGCGAGGCAAGCCGCGCCTTCCGTGATGCCGTCCTCGAATTGGCCAAGGATTGCGGCTTTGCGCGGCGGCTGGTGAACAGCGGCCGGCTCTCGGTGCCGAGCACCTATCGGGACTCGCCGCTGAACACCCCGGATAGCGACGCCTTCGAGGGGCTGATGCTGCCCGGTGCCCCGGCCGCCGATGCGCCGGTGCGCGTCCGTGGGGAGGACACCTGGCTCCTGGCCCAGCTCGGCCAGAGTGACTTCGCTGGCCTCTATTTCAGCGATGGCGGCGACCTGCACCCGGTCCGGCTGGAAGCGCTCCGCGCCCTGGCCGGCGGGGCCGTGCCGGCGCGGGTGCTGCTGGTCACGCCGCAGGCTGTGCAGCCGGAGGGGGCGGACGGCATCCCGGTGCTGGAGGATGCGGAGGGTCTGCTGGCGCAACGCTACGATGCGCAGCCCGGCACGTTCTACCTGCTGCGGCCGGACCAGCATGTCTGCGCCCGCTGGCGCCGCTTCGATCCCGACCTGGTCCGGGCGGCCCTGGCCCGCGCCACCGGCAACGCCTGAGGACGACGCGATGCTGAACACGGACCTGAACCTCGCCGCGCCGGACGACTTCTATGAGGCGCTGGTGGAGCTTCACCGCGACCTGACCCCGGAGCAGAGCCGGCTGGTCAATGCCAAGCTGATTCTGCTGCTGGCGAATCATATCGGCAATATGGGGGTGCTGCGCCAGGCAATGGCCAAGGCGCGGGAGGGAATCATCCCAGCCGGTCAGGACAACGTCCTCCGCACCGTGGTCTGAGGCGGCCCCCATCGAGAAGGAAGAGAGTGTCATGTCAGGCTTCGCAAGCACCAAGGACCTTGCCGACAAGCAGATCTCCTTCGAGGAGCTCGGTCCCGGCCTCTACGGCTACACCGCTGAGGGCGACCCGAATTCGGGCGTGGTGATCGGTGATGACAGCGTGCTGGTGGTGGATGCCCAGGCGACCCCGGCCATGGCGCGGGACGTGATCGCCCGGATTCGGCAGGTCACGGACAAGCCGATCAGGCATATCGTGCTGAGCCATTACCACGCGGTGCGCGTGCTCGGCGCCTCGGCCTATGAGGGGGCGGAGATCATCGCTTCCGACGTCACCCGCGACCTGATCGTGGAGCGCGGGCAGCAGGACATGGACAGCGAGATCGGCCGCTTCCCCCGGCTGTTCCGTGGCAAGGAGGACATCCCCGGCCTGACCTGGCCGCATGTCACCTTTCACAAGAGAATGACGCTGTGGATGGGCAAGCGGGAGGTGCAGATCATCCATATCGGCCGCAGCCACACCGCCGGCGATACCGTGGTCTGGCTGCCGAAGGAGAAAGTCTGCTTCGCCGGCGACACGGTGGAGTTCGGCGCCACCCCCTATTGCGGGGACGCGCATTTCACCGACTGGCCGGCGACGCTTGCGGCGGTGAAGGCGCTCGGCCCGGAGAGGCTGGTGCCCGGGCGCGGGCGCAGCCTGATGAACAAGGCGGAGATCGAGGAAGGCATTGCGGGCACTTCGGCCTTCACCTCCGACCTCTTCACCATCGCCAAGGCTGGCGTGGCGAAGGGCGCAACGCTGAAGCAGGTCTATGACGAGGCCATGGCGGCGATGCGCCCGAAATACGGGCACTGGGTCATCTTCGAGCATTGCATGCCCTTCAACGTCTCCCGCGCCTATGATGAGGCCAAGGGCATCGACCATCCACGCATCTGGACCGCCGAGCGCGACCTGGAGATGTGGCGGGCACTGGAGCAGGGCGGCGAGATGAAGTCGGCCGAAACCCGGTCCTGACCCCGAGGGAGGATGACATGAACGTCGTGCAGCAGCTTACCCCTGCGCAGGCCGGCACCGGGGAGCCAGCCTATCTCTCCGGCTTCGGCAACCAGTTCGAGACCGAAGCGCTGCCCGGCGCCCTGCCGATCGGGCGCAATTCGCCCCAGCGCTGCGCCTATGGGCTCTATGCCGAGCAGCTCAGTGGCTCGCCTTTCACCGCGCCGCGAGCATCGAACGAGCGCTCCTGGCTATACCGCATCCGCCCCACAGTGGCGAATTGGGGGCAGTTCGAGAAGGTGGATGCCGGCCTGTGGCGCACCGCGCCCTGCGCCGAGGCGGAGCTGCCCCCCGCGCCGCTGCGCTGGAGCCCGGTGCCGATCCCGAGCGAGAAGCTGTCCTTCCTTCAGGGCGTGCGCACCGTCACCACGGCGGGCGACGCCAGTGCCCGGGCCGGCATGGCGACGCATCTCTACTTCGTTACCCGCTCCATGCAGGACGAGTATTTCTATAACGCCGATGGCGAGATGCTTTTCGTGCCGCAACAGGGCGAAATCCGGCTCTGGACCGAATTCGGCATCATCGATATCGGACCCGGCGAGATTGCCGTCATCCCGCGTGGCGTGAAGTTGCGGGTGGAACTGCGGGGCGGCCCGGCGCGGGGCTATCTGTGCGAGAATTACGGCGGCACTTTCACCCTGCCGGAGCGTGGCCCGATCGGCGCCAACTGCCTGGCCAATCCGCGCGATTTCCTGACGCCGGTTGCGGCCTATGAGGATCGGGACGCACCCTCGCAGCTTTATGTGAAATGGGGGGGCTCGCTCTGGCGGGCGGAGATCGCGGCCTCGCCGCTGGATGTGGTGGCCTGGCATGGCAATTACGCACCGTACAAATACGACCTGCGGCGCTATTCCCCGGTCGGCCCGATCCTGTTCGACCATGCCGATCCCTCGATCTTCACCGTGCTGACCTCGCCCTCGGAGACGCCGGGCACGGCGAATATCGATTTCGTCATCTTCCCTGACCGCTGGATGGTGGCGGAAAACACCTTCCGGCCGCCCTGGTACCACATGAACGTCATGAGCGAGTTCATGGGCCTGATCTACGGCGTCTACGACGCCAAGCCGGGCGGCGGCTTCGAGCCGGGCGGGTTCAGTCTGCACAACACCATGCTGCCGCACGGGCCGGATGCGGCGGCCTTCGAGGGCGCGAGCAAGGCCGAGTTGAAGCCGCACAAGCAGGAAGGCACCATGGCCTTCATGTTTGAGACGCGCTTCATGCAGCGCGTGACCTCCTACGCCGCCGACCTGCCCGAGCGGCAGAAGGAGTACGGCAATTACGGCAAGGCCCTGCGCAAGCAGTTCGACCCGAACCGGCGCGAGTGGTGAGCGCGGTCATGGCAAGGATCGACAGCACCCACGACCCGAAGCGGAAGAGCTGGGTAGGTTCGGCCAATGGCCATTCCGATTTCCCGATCCAGAACCTGCCTCTGGGCGTCTTTGCGCCGCCTGGGGGCGGGGAGGTGCGTGCCGGCGTGGCGATCGGAGATATGATCCTCGATCTCGCCGCGGCGCGGGCAACCGGGTGTTCAGCGGTGAGGCGGCCCGTGCCGCCGAGGCCGCTGCGGGCGGGGCGTTGAACGCGCTCTTCGCCCTCGGCGCTGGCCCGCGCCGGGCCTTGCGGGCGCGGCTTTCAGAGCTGCTTGCCGAAGGCAGTGCGGAGCGTGCTGCGCTGGAGCCCTGCCTGCATCCAGCGGCCGACTGCACCCTGCACTTGCCGGCGCGGATCGGCGACTACACGGATTTCTACGTCGGCATCCACCATGCGACCAATGTCGGCAAGGTGTTCCGGCCGGACAACCCGCTGCTGCCGAATTACAAATACGTGCCGATCGGCTATCACGGCCGGGCTTCCTCGGTGGTACCCTCCGGCACGCCGGTGCACCGCCCGAACGGGCAGCGCAAGCTGCCGGCCGATGCGGCGCCGAGCTACGGCCCCTGCCGCAACCTGGATTACGAACTGGAGCTCGGCATCTGGATCGGGCCGGGGAATGCGCTGGGCCAGCCGATCCCGATCGGCAGGGCGCAGGAGCATGTCGCGGGCTACTGCCTGTTGAATGATTGGTCAGCGCGCGACATCCAGGCCTGGGAGTATCAGCCGCTTGGCCCCTTCCTGGCCAAGAATTTCGCAAGCACGATCAGCCCCTGGGTGGTGACGCCGGAGGCACTGGAGCCCTTCCGCATCGCCCAGCCGGCGCGGCCGGAAGGCGATCCGGCGCCATTGCCCTATCTCTTGGATGAAGCGGATCAGCGGGAGGGGGCGTTCGACCTCGAACTGCAGGTGCTGCTGCTCACGCCCGGCCTGCGGGAGAAGGGACTGCCGCCGCACCGCCTCTCGGTGAGCAATGCGCGGCATATGTACTGGACCGTGGCGCAGATGGTGGCACATCATAGTTGCAACGGCTGCAACCTGCAGCCGGGCGACCTGTTCGGCTCCGGTACCATCTCGGCGCCGGGTGATGCGGGCTATGGCAGCCTGCTGGAGCAGACGCAGGGCGGCAAGCAACCGGTGCGGCTGGAATCCGGGGAGGAGCGCCGCTTCCTGGAGGATGGCGACGAGGTGATCCTGCGTGCCCGCGCGCGTCGCGAAGGATTCGCCACCATCGGCTTCGGCGATTGCCGGGGAACCGTGCTACCCGCCCCATCGGCATGAGGTAGCGGGCCGGCCGACCCACTTCACACCCACACCATACATCGCACCCACGCCGGGCATTGCCCAGAAGGGAATCCCATGGACGCCTTCCGTATCTCGCGCCGCTCCGCGCTTGCCGCGGGTCTCGCCACCCTCTTGCCTCTGCGCAGAGCGCTGGCGCAGGCATACCCCGACCACCCGATCCGGTGGATCGTCGCCTATGCCGCGGGCGGCGGCACCGATACCCTGGCCCGCATCCTCGGCGCCGCCATGTCGCCGAGGCTCGGCCAGCCTATGGTGATTGAGAACCGCCCTGGCGCCGCGACCAATATCGGGGCGGAGGCCGCAGCGAGATCCGTGCCGGACGGCTATACGGTGTTCTCGGCCGATAATGGGACTCTTGTCTTCAACCCAGCCCTCTTTCGCAAGCTGCCCTATGATCCGGATCGCGATTTCCGGCCGATCGGCCTGATGGCGCGCTTTCCGCTGGTGCTTACCGTCAAGCAGGACTCTGCCTTCGCCACGGCCCGGGAATTCGTGGACGCGGCCAAGGCCAAGCCTGGCACGATTGATTACGGCACGCCCGGCGTCGGCTCCCCCCACCATCTGACGATGGAGCGGCTGTCGAAGGAAGCGGGCGTGCGACTCAATCACCTGCCCTATCGTGGGGCTGCGCCGGCGCTGAATGACCTGCTCGCGGGCACCATCGAGGCGATGATCCTCGACCTGCCCTCGGGTGCCGAGTATCTGCGCTCCGGCCGGGTGAAGCCGCTCGCCATCTGCTCGGCCGCCAGGCATCCTGATCTTCCGCAGGTCCCGACGATCCAGGAGGCAATCGGCCTCCGGAACTTCGAGGCTTATGCCTGGCAGGGCCTCGTCGTGCCCGCACAGACGCCCGATGCGATTGCCAGCCGGCTGACGGCGGAGCTCGCCGCGGTCCTGCGGGAGCCGTCCGTCACCGGCAGGATGCGCGGGATCGGCCTGGAACCGCTCACCGGCGGCCCGGAGGAGTTCAGGAAACTCATCCAGGCGGAGCGCGCCGTCTGGGTGCCGCTGATCAAGGAGCGCGGCATCAGCCTCGAGTAGGCTGCGCGCGAGGGAAGCCAGGTGACTGGCCGCAGACGCCGCATACCTTGGTGCCAGGCACAGCGGACAATGTCCGCGCTATTGCTGAAGCGATGCGGCGGCTGTGCTCGTACGCTGTCGGCGTTTGCAGCGGTCAGGCAGGCCGCACGCCCCAGGGGTAGGGCATGCTGCCCTTCACCAGGCCGGTGATGGACTTCCGGTAGGCGGTTCGGATGAAGAACTGGCCGAGCGGGATGGTCGCCACTTCATCCTGCGCCAGCTTGTTGATCTCGTTGGCGAGAGACTTCTGGCGCTCCGCATCCGGCGCGTCCATCCAGGCCTGGATCAGCTCCTCCATCCGGGGATTGGTGTACCAGCCGAACCAGCCGGTTCGGCCTGTCCCCTTCACCAGGGAGGACACCGCCGGGTTCAGATAGGCCAGCGACGAGCCATAGGTGTGGAAGATGCTCCAGCCACCCTGCTCGACGGGTTCCTGCCGGACGCGGCGCTGCACCACCGTGCCCCAGTCGCTTTCGGCCAGTTCCACATTCATGCCCAGCCGGCGCAGCACATCAGCGGTGACCTGGCCGTGCGGGCCGATCAAAGGGAAGTCGGTCGGATTGATAATGACGACCTTTTCGCCGCGATAGCCGGAAGCCGCGAGCGCCGCCTTGGCACGATCCAGGCTGCGCGGCGGCCGGGTGAGGTCCGAGAGATCCTCCACCCCGAAGGGTGTACCGCAGGGGAACAGGCTGCGGCACTCCCGCCAGACCGACTGGTCATCGCCAAGAGTCGCGCGCATGTAGTCCGTCTGGTTCACTGCGAGCGCCACCGCCTGCCGCGTCTTGAGGTCATTGAAGGGAGGCTGCAGGTGGTTGAGGCGCATGATGCTCATCAGCCCGGCGGGGTTCAGCACCTCCAGGGCGATGTTGCGGTTGCGTGCGAGCATGGGGATCAGGTCGGAGAGCGGCTGCTCCACCCACTCGACCTCGCCGCTCTGCAGCGCTGCCGCGGCGGTCGCAGGGTCAGGGAGGATGTGCCACTCGATCCGTGGGTAATGCGCAACCTTTCCGCCCGAAGCCCAGTCCGGCGCTTCCTGCCGTGGCACGTAACCTTCGAATTTGGCATAGGCCGATCGGCTGCCGGAGACGAACTCATCCTTGAGGAACCGGTAGGGGCCGGATCCCACCACCTCGGCGACCTGGGTATTCGCATCCGTCCTTGCCAAGCGTTCGGGCATGATGAAGGGCACGTTGGCATCCGGCTTGGCCAGCGCATCGAGCAAAAGCGGGAAAGGCCGTGTCAGCCGGATCTCCAACGTACGGTCATCGGCTGCGCGCCAGCTATCCACGGCTGCACCAAGAAGCTGGCCGAACGGATCGCGCTTCGACCAGCGTGCCAGGCTCGCGGCGCAGTCCCGCGCAAGCACCGGCTCGCCATCATGGAATTTAAGTCCTTCCCGCAGGCGAATTCGCCAGACGCGGCCGTCATCCGAAACCGTATGGCCCTCCGCCATCTGTGGCCGCGGCCGAAGCTGTCCGTCCACGGCATAGAGCGTGTCGTAGACGTGGTAGCCATGCATCTGCGTGACGATCGCGCTGGTCCAGATGGGATCCAGCGCAGTGAGATTCGCTTGTGGAACGAAGCGCAGCGTAGCCGTCCGCGCGGGCTGCGCGAGGGCAGGGGAAGCAAGCACTGCACCACTGGCTGCAAGGCCCCGAAGCAGTGTCCGGCGTTCCATCATCTGCGTTTCTCCCCTCCGTTTTAGGCGAGGCTAAGACGCGCTGCGCCGGACGGTCAAATGGCCCGACTGAGCATGGATCAGCCCGGAGAAGGATGATGAGCGAGGCGGGGACTCCATTGCTTCTCCGCAGGTGATGGTGAGCGCCTGGTCCGAAAGCCGCACTGATCCTGCGATCATATGCAGCGCCGCACCGGGCGCCCTCTTCCTCATCCGCAATGTGGCCGCCTGGTGCCGTCCTACGAGGCGGACAGGTGCCCGGACGGGATCACTGCGGCGCGGCCCATCGAATTCGTCGTTGGCTGGCAAGGAGCGCGAGGGGATAGGTGGCTTGGTCACGGAGGCCGACCATGCCCTGGCCGCCCGGGGTGTCACGGAGAGGGGGCTGGCTTGACCGGCTCACCTTCGGTCAGACATCGGCATGGCAAGGAGGGGGGCGGCCGCGATGGCGTCGAGGGCCGCCGCATCCAGCGATCCACAGAGCCCCACCATGCGGCAGCCGCAGCTCTTGCAGGGGCCGGGGTGTTTCGCGGCGAGCCCGGCCGGCAGGCCATGGGTCGCATCGAGGGATTCAGGGGATAATCCCCGGCCGTCCTGCGGGCCTGGTCGCCGGAATAGGGCGGGGTGGATCGGGCACGGCGTTGATCGGCATCAAGCCTTCGGCCGAAAGGCCGGCAGTAGGATGCGGCCCGGCTCCGCTTGGTTGCCGGATCTTCGATCACAAGATTTAGGGGGTTATATCTCCCGCAAACCACCATATAATGTTCCTGCCGACTCGCCGAAGGGGCGAGCGGTGAGGAAGGCCCAGCATGGATGGTTCCCTGGCCGGCGCCCTGGGGGCGCGGCACGCCCTGATCCACCCCCTCCCCGGTGCCAGCTTCGGCGAGGCGCCGCTGCCGCCGCGGCCGCTCGACCCCGGCATGGGGCTGGCCGTGGCGCGCCGCACCGTCTTCCGGCCCGAGGACCAGGAGGATTTCGGCCGGGTCGCCGAGCGCGTGGCGGAAGGGAACATGTCCCTGCTGAACCGTCCCCTGTCGGCGCGGGACCAGGCGGAGCGTGCGCGGCTGCGCAACGCCATCGCCACCGGTGCGCTCATCACGTCCGGCCGGCATCTGCAGCACGGGGATGCGAACCAGGCGGCGCGCAACATGGAAGTTTTCACCAACTGCGCGACGGCCATCACCTCCTTTGCCAAGTTCTACCTGCTGCTGAACGGCTCCGGCGTCGGCCGTGCCTATGATGACGAGCTGATGGTGGTAGACTGGGGCCGCGCGCCGCATCTGCTGCTGTATCTCGACCCGGCGCATCCCGATTTCCCGCGCGACCGCGCCGGGCTGCATGGCTTCGGCTGCGAATTCGGCCTGCTGCCCTGGGGCACCACGCTCGAGGCCTTCAGTGCGGAGCAGGAGGCCACGATCCGCGCTTGGATCGCCCGCGAATTCCTGTCCGACCTCGCCGCCGTCCCGCCCAGCGCCCTGCGCCACCGCATCGAGGACAGCCGCGAAGGCTGGGCCAAGGCCCTCGAATTGTTGGAAAGCATGGCCTTCGAGGGCCGGAGCGATTCGGTTCTGCTGCTCGATTTCTCCGCCATTCGCCCGCGCGGCACGCCGATCCGCGGCATGCAGGGGCGCCCGGCTTCCGGCCCGCTCTCCCTGATGCGCGCCTTCGTCAACATCCGCCGCGAGGTCATCGAGCCCGCCCGGACCCGCGACCCGGAAGGCGAAGCACTGCAGCCCTGGGAGCAGGCGCTGCTGGTGGACCACCATCTCTCCGTCGAGGTGCAGGTAGGCGGCGCCCGCCGCGCGGCGCGCATGGCGACGAAGTCCTGGCGTGACCCCGGCGTGTTCCGCTTCATTCGGGCCAAGTCGGAAGGCGGGCTTTGGACCGCCAACAATTCCGTCATGGTGGACCGGGAATTCTGGGACCGCGTCCGTACCGCCCGCACGGCGGATGCATCCGACCCACTGACCCGCCACGCCCTGGCCGTGTTCGAGGAAGCGACGCGCTGCGCCTACATCAATGGCGAGCCCGGCCTCATCAACGGTGACCTGCTGGAGGACCACCGCACCGGCACAGCCTGGGCCAAGCCGGTGCATGAGGACGGGCGCGGCTTCCGCTCCGGCCGCTACCAGGCGGAATACGCCGCCGGCCTGCTGGCGGAACTGTCCCGCCGTGCCGCGGTGGCGCGCTTCCCGGTCACCACCAATCCCTGCGGTGAGATCGTGCTGCATGTCACCGGCGGCTATTGCGTGATCGCCGATTTTGCGCCGCTGCTCGCCTGCCCGGTCGCACCGGAGAGCCTGACCCCGGGGCAGGTGGACGAGGCCACCGCCGCGCTCTGGGATGCGCGGGTGGAGGACAGCGTGCGTCTCGGCGTGCGCTTCCTGATGCGGGCGAATCTGATGGATGCCCTCTATGCCGAGGAGGTGCGCCGCACCAACCGCATGGGCATCGGCCCCACCGGCCTGCACGAATGGGCCTGGGTACGCTTCGGCCTTACCTTCGCCGAGCTGCTGGATGAGGCGCACTCCGCCCCCTTCTGGGCGATGCTGGACCGGCTCTCCGAGGCCGCGAAGGAGGAGGCCGATGCCTATGCGGAGGAGCTGGGCCTCACCCGTCCCTTCACGGTCACAACGATCAAGCCGGCCGGCACCACCAGCAAGCTCTTCGGCCTGACCGAGGGCGCGCATCTGCCCGCCCGCCGGCAGTATCTGCGCTGGGTGCAGTTCAAGGGAACGAAGGACGGCAATGGCGAGTGGAGCGCGGACAGCGACCCGCTGCTCGCCGAATATGAGGCACGTGGCTATCCGATCCGCACCCTGCGCTCCTTCCCCGGCATGAGCATCGTTGGCTTCCCGACCCTGCCGCTGATCCAGCGCCTCGGCATCGGCGATGGGCTGGTGACGGCGCCGGAGGCCGGGCCGCATGAACAGTACCAGTGGCTCCGCCTGCTGGAGCGGCACTGGATCGGCGCCGAGCGCGGCAACCAGATCTCCTACACGCTCAAGCTCTACACCGACCGGCACGACCTGGAGTCCTTCCGCGAGATCCTGCTGGAGAACCAGCCGCAGGTCCGCTGCTGTTCCATCCTGCCGAGCCAGCCGGACCACGAGCTCGGCTACGAATACCTGCCGGAGGAGGAGGTGCCGCCCGCTCGCTTCGCCGCCATCCTGTCCGACATCCGCGACCAGGCGCTGCACGAGGCAGTGGATATGCAGCACCTGCAATGCGCCAGCGGTGTCTGCCCGATCTGAACCGCTGAACGTCCGGACGGCCAAGTGTTGAGGGCATATGCCCTCAACACTCCCCCGAACGAACCGAGGGGCCGCGATCCGACCGAGGACGCACGGCGGCTCCGGCTTCATAGGCGGATCTTGCGGGCTGGCGGCGGACAGGGATTCGACTTGCTACGGCACCTCACTCGCCAACTCGGTGGTGAGATCGAGCCGGCCACACCGGAGTGCGGCACGAGCATCACCGCCCCATCCGCTTTCCCCTCATGATCTAGGGCGTGGCGCCGGTCTGGCCACCTGGTCAGGCTTGCTCCGGCCCGCGGTCGATCCGCGAGCCCGGAGCCCCTTCAGCCCGGCTTCCCGTCCGCCCGGGGGAACAGCAGGAACGGCACGTAGACCAGCAGGAACAGGGCGAAGGCCCCGACCCAGAAGGCCCCGGCCACCACCAGCGGCGCAAGCCCGCCTCCCGCCAGCACCGGCCCGAAGGCGCGGGCCAGGGCGGCGATCGGCAGCAGCACATAGGCGAGGACAGTCGGCGGCGCAGCCACCAGCTCCCGCCCGGTATGCCCCAGCACCGCGCGCGTCATCACCGCCAGAATCATCAGCGCCAGCGCCCCGGCGCCCTGCAGATGCAGCCAGTACATGGCCCAGGGTGCGCCGGTCAGCATCCACACCGCCTTGGTGGCCAGCGCCAGCGGCACGAAGGCATAGGCTAGGTGCAGCACCCAGAGGATCGGCTGGCTCAGCGTCCGCAGCCCGTGCCAGCGGGAGAGCCGCAGCGCCACCAGCACTGCCGCCAGTGCCGAGACGCCGCCCGCCAGCAGGCTTTCCGGCGCGACCAGGTCCACCAGCGTCAGCACGACCATGGACAGCACCGCCGCCCGGTCCACCCCCGGCAGAGGACTCAGCTCGGCCGGGTGCCCGGTCTTGCGCAGCGCATTCAGGGTGAAGGAGGGAATGATCCTCCCGCCAATCAGCACCACCAGCGTCAGCGCCACATCGGCCGAGAGCAGCTCGCCGGCCCGCCAGGTCTCGTCCTGCCACCAGCCAGCGGCGGAGCCCAGCATCAGCAGGTCGCCAGCCCAAAAGGCCAGCACCAGCAGCGGCGGCCCGAACAGCCGTGCGCTGCGCGCCTTCACCAGCGCGGGCAGCACCAGCAGGATCGCCGCCGGAATGGCAGCCAGGGCGATGGGCGCGGCGGCGCCGACGGGCAGGGGCGAGCCTGGCAGCAGAGCCAGCCGCCCCGCCAGGAACAGCGCCACCAGCCCAATCAGCGGCGGCCCGGCATAGCCTTTCCGTCCCGTCCAGTTCGGGATCGCGGTCAGCAGGAAGCCGATGATGGCGGCGCCGACGAAGCCGGTCAGCATCTCATGCGCGTGCCAGCGGAGCATCGGCAGTGGCCCCTCCGGCAGGCCGAGCCCGGCCAGGGAAGCCACCCAGAGCGCCACACCGAAGGGCGCCCAGATCCCCGCCAGAAGGAAGAAGGGGCGGAAGCCATAGGCGAAGAGGGCGAAGCGGCCTCGCCGCGCCCCGGCGCCCTCCGCCCGGATGCCTGCGGCGGACGTGGCATTTACGGTCATGTCGTCGTAATCCCTATCGCCCCGGGAGTCTCCCATGGGGGCATGGATCCCTTCCTACCCTCGCCAGGTGGGCGCCGCTTTGACCGCGGACAAGTTCCGCGGCGATACCTTGTCCATGGCAGACGATTCAGACCGCCGGGCAGCCACTATCCTGGCCACCGGAACGGCCTCGCGGGCCGGGAAGGGCGGTCAGGCCACCTCGGCCTGCGGATCTCCCGGCGCCGTCTCCCAGCCCAGCCCGGCGATGGTGACGATCCGCCGCCCCGCGAGGTCGGGGCGGCAGATGATCGCGCCCTGCTCCTCCATCCAGGCCAGCACCCGCCGTGCCCGGCCGAGAGACCGGCTGCCATAGGCGCGCGCGATTGCCGCGTCCGAAGGGCAGGGGGCGCCCTCCAGTGCCGCGCGGGCCAGCAACAGGAAGACCCCCTGCAGATCCTCGGGCAGACGCGGCGCCAGTTCGACGGCCTGCTGCCATTCCGGCCGCTCCGCCGCCTCTGCCCCGATCCCAGCCCGGCCCACCGCCAGCAGCCGGCGGAAGGCGGCGAGGTCCGGCGGCTTGCCGCCGATATTCTGGATGCGGCAGCGCACCAGGAAATCCTGGTAGAGCACCGCGACCGGGCGATAGGCCGCATCCGGCTCGGCCAGGACCTGCCGCATCACCTCCTCCAGCCGGCGGCGGCGCTCCGCCAGTTCCTCCGGGCTGGGCGGCGCAGCCTCGGCGCGGTCGTGCAGCGGCGCGGGGCGGGCCTGGGCCAGTTGCGTCAGGATGTCCGGCTGCGGTGGCGGGGGCGGGCGCCGGGGCGGCAGCCGCGCCGGCGTGGGCTCCGGCGGCTTCAGGATCAGTTCGCGCACCTCCTCCGGCGGCGGTTCGGGCAGAGGGGTGAGTTTTGGGCTGACGCCGCGCGATTCCGTCTCCACCGCGCCGATGCGGACCGCCAGCGGCCGGCGCGACAGGGCTGGGCCGAGCGCCATGAAATGCCCGCGCTGGAGGTCGCGGAACATCTCCGCCTGCCGCCGCTCCATCCCCAGCAGGTCCGCCGCCCGCGCCATGTCGATATCGAGGAAGGTGCGGCCCATCAGGAAATTTGAGGCCTCGGCGGCGACGTTCTTGGCCAGCTTGGCCAAGCGCTGGGTGGCGATGATGCCCGCCAGCCCGCGCTTCCGGCCGCGGCACATCAGGTTGGTCATGGCGCCGAGGGAGAGTTTCCGCGCTTCGTCCCCGACCTCGCCTGCGGCCATGGGGGCAAAGAGCTGCGCCTCGTCCACCACCACCAGCATGGGTGTCCAGGCATCGCGGTCCACGTCGAAGAGGCCGCCGAGGAAGGCCGCGGCGCGGCGCATCTGGCCCTCGGTGTCAAGCCCCTCCAGGTTCAACACCACCGAGACGCGGTGCCGCCGCACCCGCTCCGCCGCCAGTTGCAGCCCGGCCTCCGAATGGGCGGAGGCGTCTATCACCAGATGGCCGTAACGATCGGCCAGGGTGACGAAGTCTCCCTCCGGGTCAATGACTGCCTGCTGCACCCAGGCGGCGCTCTGCTCCAGCAACCGGCGCAGCAGATGCGACTTGCCCGAGCCGGAATTGCCCTGAACCAGCAGGCGCGTCGCCAGCAATTCCTCAAGATCGAGCAGGGCCGGCTGCCCGGCCTCCGTCCGCCCCAGATCGATGCTGACTGTCATCAGGCCCCCAACCTACGAGGGAGGGGCTTAGAACAGACGCCGCTGCCGCTCAATCAGGGAGAGGGGCCGAAGGGCCAGGCCGGGCTGGCGCGGACCTCGCCCAGTACCCGCTGCATGTTCCGGCCGAGCCGCGGCAGGGCCTCCGCCCAGGGCAGGACGGCGAAGCGATCGAATTCCGGCAGCCGGGTGCCATCCTTCAGACGGAAGAAGCTGGTGCAGCGAAGCGCCCCCGGCTCCGGCATCGCCGGCGGGCGCCAGAGGAACAGCGCCAGATCCTTGCCCGGCATGTAGCGGTGCAGGCCGAGATCGAGCAGCTCGCCGGGCGGGACGGCAAGGCCCGTCTCCTCTCGCAGCTCGCGTGCCGCGGCCTCCATGAAATCCTCGCCCGGCTCCACCAGCCCCTTCGGGATGTCCCAGAGCACCGCCCGCGCGAAATGCCCGAGCAGCACCCGCGCCCCATCCGTGACGATGACGCCGCAACTGGTCCGGCGCCCCGTGCCGCGGCCCTTGTAGGTTGACGACGCCGATTCGGGCTTCCGGGCCATGCGCCCCTCCGGTCATCGGGGCCGCTCAGGCGCTGGCCAGCAGCACCACCCCGCCGCAGATCAGCAGCAGCGCCGTCAATTTCTGCACCCCCAGCGCCTCGCCGAAGACCAGGTAGCCGATTACCGCCACCGCCACATAGCTCGCCGCCGTGCAGGGCAGCGCCACGGACATCGGGATGCGCCGCAGCGCGACGATGTAGAGCAGCGCCGCTCCGGCATAGGCGGCGAGACCCACCATGGTCGCCGGGCGGAAGAGCTGCACGAGAAAGCCGCCATCCCCGCTGGCCCCGGCCTTCAGCAGCACCTGCCCGACGAGCGAGGTGATGATCGCCGCCGCCAGGGCGAGCCAGAAGGGCGTCACGAGAGTGCATCCTCATGGGCCAGCGCCGGTGCCCCGGCGGCGTGCCGCCGCGCGGCGGCTGGGCCGATCACCTGCCGGACCACGCCCTGCGGCTTGCCATTGGCGGAGAGGAAGGCGCGCCCGACATATTCCCCAAGCACACCGAGGATCAGGAACTGCACGCTTGAGAGCAGCAGGATCACCGTCATCACCGAAGCCCAGCCGGAGGGGGTGGAGCCGGTCATCGCCTCGGCGATCACCAGCGCCGCGCCGATCAGGCCGAGAATACCCATGGCGACGCCGACGAAAATCGCCAATCGCAAGGGCAGGACGGAGAAATTGGTCGCGAGGTTCAGCCACAGCCGCACCAGCCGGCGCAGCGTGTAATTCGACCGGCCCTCGGCGCGCGCCAGGTGCAGCACCTCGATGCTGTCGATGCGCTGCGTCACCTGCATGATCAGCCCGTCTACATAGGGATAGGGGCCGCTGTATTTCGTGACCTCGCGCACCACCATCGCGCTCATGCAGCGGAAGGAGGAAAGATAGAGCCCCTTCGGCTTGTCCAGCAGCATGTCCGCCACGCGATTGGCGAAGCGGCTGCCGAGATTGCGCCAGCCTTCGTGCTCCTTCTTGGCATAGCGGGTGTAGACCACGTCCCAGCCGCCGAGCCGGGCGTGGTCGTAGAGCTTGATCACCTCCTCCGGCGGGTTCTGCAGGTCGTCGTCCATGGTAATGACGTAGGCGCCGCGAGCGTGCCGCAGGCCGGTCATGACCGCGTTGTGCTCCCCGAAATTCCGCGCATGCTCCAGATAGGTGAGCGGCACGGTGGCGGTGGCGGCGAGCGCCCGGCAGACCTCGCCGGAATTGTCCGGGCTGCCGTCGTTCACCAGCACGATCTCCAGCCCGCCTTCGGGCTGCAGCGCGGACAGGGCCTCCACCAGCTTCCCGACGGTCGCGGCTCCGCGATAGACCGGCACGACGACGCTGAGTCCGACCGGATGCCCCGGAGGAGGCCAGTGCGCCTCGGCGCGCAGGGTTTCGGGCAGCATGGTGGCGATTCCTCGGGTCATGGGCGGGTGGCAGTGGCCAGGATGGAGCCGCCGGCGGGAAAGGGCAGGCCAAGGGCAGCCAGGCGCTGCTCCAGCGCCGTCACGGCGTGCAGGCTGCGGTCCAGCCAGGGCGAAAAAACGGCAACATCGGAGCGATCGTCGGGCGCGCGGGCCAGTAGCTTGCGCTGCACCACCATCAGCGGCAGCAGCAGGGCGTTCCAGTAGCGGGGCCGGATCGCGGCGAAGCCGGCATCGGCCAGCATGGCCCGGGCGCTGCCGGCGCTGAAGCGCCGAATGTTGTGGACGCGGATGTCATGCGCCGAATGCAGCCACTGGAAGGCGGGCAGGTTCAGCACCAGCAGCCCGCCCGGCCGCAGCACCCGGCGCATCTCCGCCACCGCCCGCTTCGGCTCCACCGCCGCATGGCAGAGCACGTCCAGGCTGACCACCACGTCGAAGGCGGCATCGGCGAAGGGCATGGCGTTCACTGAGCCGTTGACGACCGGCAGGCCGGACTTGGCCCGGGCGCGAGCCGCCGCCTGCGGCATGTATTCCAGCCCTACCGCCCGGATGCCGGGCCGGGCCCGGTGCAGGCGCGCCAGGAAGCCACCGGTGCCGCAGCCGGCATCCAGCAGCCGGCCGGAAGCAGCCGGCAGGCTGTCCAGGGCGGCCAGGGTCCGGGCATGCAGGGCGCGGTACCACCACATCCCGTCCTCGGCCGCGTCCATGAGCTGGTATTCGGCGAGCTCCACGGCACGGTTCTGGCATCCGCTGATGGCCAGAACAAGGCGCGGTTGCGCAACAATTCCGCGAGGCCATCGGCCCGCCGCCGCATCGCCGCCGCAATGGGATTGCAGCCTGTCTCCGGCCCCATCCAGGATGGCCCCGCGAGCAATGCCACGGCCGGACCCCGAACCGTACCACCCCCGCCAAGCCCTGCCCCTGACCGGGACCGCGAGGTCGGCCACGATGCCCCTCCTGCTGCGGCTGGTGGGGCTGGTGCCGGCGCTCGCCTTCCTGCTCACGGTCCTGGCACCGCCGCTGAACCACGATGTCGCGGCGCTGCTGGACTTCACCCGGCGTTGGCTGGGAGGCGAGCGGCTCTATGTGGATATCCTCGACGTCAATCCGCCACTGATCTTCCTGCTGAACCTGCCGCCGGCGGCGATCGGCGCCTGGACGGCGCTGGATGCGGTGCCGGCATTGCTGCTCTGCCTGCTCGGGCTCTGCGCGCTGTCGGCCAGCCTGGCGCTGCGCCTGCTGCCGAAGGCGCCGGTGGAGGCCGCCTGCCTCACCTTGGGGATCCCGCTGCTGACCCTCGCCGCCGGCTATGACTTCGGCCAGCGGGAGCATCTGATGGTCCTGGCCGCGCTGCCCTGGCTGCTGCTGGCGGCGCGGCGGATCGAGGGGGTGCCGACCAGGCGCGGCCTGGCGCTGGCCTGTGCGGTGCTGGCCGCACTGGGCTTCGCGCTGAAGCCGCATTTCCTGGCGGTGCCGGCGCTGGTGGAGGGGCTGGTGCTGTGGCGCCGCGGGCCTTCGCGGGCGCTGCGGGATCCGGTGCCCTGGGCCATGGCGGCGGTCTGGCTGCTCTACCTGGTCGTCACCCTTGTGGTCTTCCCGGATTATTTCGCGCGGGTGCTGCCGCTGGTCCGGGACTACTATCTCGGCCTTGGCGACCTCTCCTGGTGGCAGGTGATCCTGACGGAGCGGCTGGGCACGGCGCTGATGCTGCTGCTGCCGCTGGCGGTCCTTGCCTTCCTCCGGCCGGGCCGGGGCGCGCTGCCGCAGGTGCTGGCCCTGGCCGGGCTGGGCGCGGCGCTCTCCGCAGTGGCGCAGCAGAAGGGCTGGACCTATCACGCCATGCCGGTGCGGCTGCTGGCCGGACTGCTGGCGGTGGTGCTGGCCGCCCGCTGGCTGGACCTGGCCCTGCCGGCGGCGCGGGCCCTGCGCGCCGCCCCGGCTGCCGCCGTGGTCGCAGCCTTTGCCCTCGGCATCCATAATTTCGCCGGGGCCGAGGCGCCCTGGCGGGAGATCACCTGGAGCTGGTCCCGCGCCGGCCAGCTTGCCGCGCTGCTGGAGCAGCATGTGCATGGGCGCAGCCTGCTGGTCCTCTCGCCCGACATCTTCCCGGTCTATCCCGCGGTGAACTACGCCCGCGCGCGAACGACGCTGCGCTGGATGAATCTGTGGCTATTGCAGGGCGTCTATCGAAGCTGTCCGGCCGACGGCGCGCGCTACCACGCAATTCGGGACATGCCGCCCGCCGAGGCCGAGGTCTTCCGCAGCGTGGCCGAGGACTTTGCCCATGCCCCGCCGGCTGCGGTGCTGGTGTCCCGCAATCCGCGCATCCCCCGCTGCGGGCGCGAATTCGATTTTATCGAATACTTTTCCCGCAACCCTCTGTTCGCCGGAACCTTCCGCCGCTATCGAGCCGCGGCCGAACTCCATGGTTATCGGCTCTTCCTGCGCGAGGATTAATGTCTCCCCTCCTGGTCCAGGCTGGTTGCGCCGATCCTCCGGCGCCGCCCCGTATGCTTTCCGGAAAGGAAGCGCAGGCAGAAACGCGCGACCATAAAGGCGCCATGCGCATACAGGCCGAGGCCGGACTTGCCTGATCCGTCGCAACGCGCCCGCACGGCCCCGACAGGTGAGGAAGCAGTTCGCGGCCTGCTGCTGGTGGCCCTTGGCTATGGCGTGGTCTCCTGCGCCGATGCCTCGGTGAAATGGGTGCTGCCGGAGATCGGGCCCGCGGCGGCGATGATCTGGCGCGGCCTGGTCGGCGCCAGCATGGTCGTCATCCTGGCGCGCGGCCGCGGGCTGCGGCCGGTGAACCGGCGGCTGCTGGCGCTGCGCAGCCTGCTGCATACCGGTGTCTCCACTGCCTGGTATGTCGCCTGGACGCTCGGTGTGCCGCTGGCGGCGAGCTATGCGGTGGCTTCCGCGGCGCCGCTGTTGATGACGTTGCTGGCCATCCCGCTGCTGGGGGAGAAGGTCGGCTGGCGCCGTTGGCTCAGCACCGGTGTTGGCTTCTGCGGCGTTCTCTTCATGTTGCAGCCGGGCGGCGAGCTGTGGCGCTGGGAGTCGGCGATGCTGCTCGGCGCCACCGCCGTCATGGCGCTGACCCGCATCTGGACGCGGGTGCTGGCGCGCACGGATACGCCCGCTGCCATTGCCTTCTGGCTGATGGTTGCGCATGTGCCGGTCGGCCTGCTGCTGCTGCCCTTTCCGGCCATGTGGCTGCCTGGCGGCGGCCCGCCGCCGCTGCTACCGAGCCTGTTCGGCGTGCTGGCGCTGCTGGCCTTCGGCATGGCCAATGGCATCGCGCATATGCTCTTCGCCCGCGGCTTCGGCCTGGCGCCGGTGGCCGCGATCGCACCCTTCGAGTACACGCCGCTGCTCTGGGGCATCATGCTGGGCGCCGCCATCTGGGGCGAGGTGCCCGCCTGGACCACGCTGGGAGGTGCCGCCATCGTCATATCCGCCGGTCTCTACAACCTGCACCGGGAAAGGGTGCGGCGGGCGCAGGAACGCGCCGTCGCCGCGCGCCCGGTCCCTGCGGCGGCCGAGTGATGCCGCTGCGTCACGACATCCGCCGCGGCGCGCTCTGCATGCTGGCGGCGCATCTGCTCTTCACCTGCATGTCGGCCATGGTGAAGGAGCTTGGCGGTCGCGTCCCCTTCATCGAGGTGATGTTCTTCCGCAGCGCCTTCGCCCTGCCGGTGGTCGGGCTGATCGTGGCGCGCAGCGGCGGACTGATGCTGCTGCGCACCCGCCGTTTCCCGGGCCATTTCCTGCGCGCCATCACCGGCACCGTGGCGCAGGGATGCAGCTTCTTCGCGCTGACCGTCCTCTCCCTCGCGGAGCAGACGGCGCTCGGCTACACCACGCCGCTTTTCGTGACGATCCTGGCCATTCCGCTGCTGGGCGAAAAGGTGGGGGTGCACCGCTGGTCGGCGGTGCTGCTCGGCTTCTGCGGCGTGCTGGTGATCGCGATGGGGCAGGGTGTGTTCCACAGTGCCGGGCCGGTCAGCACCCTGGCTGTGCTCGGCACCGTCGCCGCGGTGTCGCAGGGCTTCTTCTCGGCCCTGACGACGCTGCTGGTGCGGCAGCTTTCGGCCACCGAGAGTTCGACCACCATCGTGCTCTGGCAGTCGGTGCTGATGACCGCCTTTACCTTGCTGGCGCTGCCCTTCATCTGGGTGACGCCGGGCTGGAGCGACCTGGCGATGCTGATAATGGTCGGGCTGGTCGGCGGCGCGGCGCAGTGGCTGCTGACGGAGGCCTATGCCTCTGCCCAGGTCTCGGCGCTCGGGCCTTATTCCTATTCCTCCCTGCTGTGGTCCATCGGGCTCGGCTGGATGCTGTGGGGCGATGTGCCGGCGCCCTCCATGCTGGCAGGCGCGGCCTTGATCGTGGTGGCTGGCCTCTACATCCTGCACCGTGAGCTGGTGCGGCGCCGCCAGGCTGCTGAGGGGAGGACGAAATGAGCATCCCATATCGCCGGGACGACAAGCTGGAGCCCGGCGCCGTGGAGGAGACCGCCCCCGGCGTGCGGCGCATCCTCTGCAACAATCCCTCTGCCTTCACCTTCCGCGGCACCAATACCTATCTGATCGGTCGCGGGCGGGTGGCGGTGCTGGATCCCGGCCCGGCGGACGAGGCGCATCTGGCCGCCATCCTGGCGGCGCTGCGCGGCGAGGTAGTGACGCATATCCTCGTCTCCCATACCCATCGTGACCACTCGCCGGGCGCGCGGGCGCTGCAGGAGGCGACGGGCGCGCCCATGCTGGCCTTCGCCCCGCACCTGACCCCGGCCGGCGAGGGCGGGGAGGGCGGCGACCATGACTTCCAGCCCGATATCCGGCTTGCGGATGGCGAGGCGGTGGAGGGCGGGGACTGGCGCCTCATCGCCCTGCACACGCCGGGGCATTGCGGCAATCATCTCTGCTTCGCGCTGGAGGGCAGCGGCATCCTGTTCAGCGCCGACCATGTGATGTCCTGGTCCACCAGCGTCGTCAGCCCGCCGGACGGCGACATGGCCGCCTATATGCGCAGCCTGCAGCGGCTGCAGGCGCGGGAGGGACAGGACCGGATGCTGCTGCCCGGCCACGGCCCTGCCATCACCGAGCCGGTGCCCTTCCTCGCTGCCCTGGCGGCGCACCGGCAGAAGCGGGAGGAGCGGGTCATCACCGCCCTTGCCAACAAAGGCCGCGCCACGGCAGATGAACTGGTCGGGCCGGTCTATGGCCCGATGGACCCGCGCCTGGTCCGCGCCGCCGGCCGCAGCTTGCTGGCGCATCTGATCAAGCTGGAGGCCGAAGGCGCGGTGCGGCGCGACGGGGAGGCGTGGCGGCCGGCCTGAGGCGCCAATGCGGCTGCTGTGGGCTGGGCCACAGCGTGGGGTAACAGGACATCGCAGAATGCATCCAGGGGATGTCCCCCTTTGGAGAGCGAAGCGATGACGATGACGATCCTGACCGCTGGTCTGCTCGCCCTTGGCGCCCTGGCCGCATCCGGTGCCGCGCAGGCCAGACAGCCGGCCTTCCTGTATGGTCAGCAATCTCAGGCCGGGAGCATCGTGCCTTATGGCGGCAGCGGCATCAACGGCCTGCGCTGCCGGGACTGCCTCAAATATCGCACGCCGCTGCCCGGCGAGACCGTGATCCTGAACCCGCAGCCCCTGCCGCCCAAGGCCGCCCTTCTTCGGCGCTGAGGCAGCTTCAGGTTTCCGGCAGCCGGTTGTCCATGCCGCGGAAGCAGATGAGCTGACGCTCCTGGCGCTGTTCCGGCGACAGCGCCAGCCAGTCGCGGAATTCGGCCAGGACCTTGGCGGTGATGCTGGCGATCCGGTGGCGGAAGGCTTCCTCGATGCCGAAGAAGCGCAGTTCTTCCAGCTCGCCGGAGCCGCGGATCACGCCATGCGCCGCCTCGGCCGGGGCGATCAGGAAGCGGGCGTTGAAGCGCATGAAGCGGTTGGGCGGCGTGACCGCGCGGCAGAGATAGTCCAGCGCGGCAAGGTCCGGCTGCACATGCTGCCCCTCCAGCCGGCCGAGCACGAGGCCGGTTTCCTCATGCAGTTCCCGCACCGCCGCGACGCCCAGCGCCCGCGCGAGCGAAGGCGGCGCCTGGCGCTCCAGGCAGGCGCGGGGGAAGGGCGCCAATTCGCTGATGGATTTCGCCCGGTGGTCGGCACGATCCACCCGCCCGCCAGGGAAGACCAGCACATTCGGCATAAAGCGGTGATTGGCGTGGCGCAGGCCCATCAGCACTTCCGGGCCATTCCTCCCCTGGCGCCAGAGGATCAGGCTGGCGGCATGGCGCGGCCGGACGGCGCGGGGGCGGACGCGGCGCTGTTCCGCGACGCCGCCGGGATTGTCCTCGGTCGGCGGCTCGCGGTGGCTGGCCCCCTCAGTCAAGCGAGATGCCCCGCAGGCGCAGCCAGGTCCGCAAGCCGAAACGCTCCGGCACGGAAAGCTGGCGGGCGGCATTCTCGCTCCAGACGCAGCCTTCCGGCTTCGGGCCGAGGATCTCCGGATAGCGCGGCTTCGCTGGCAGGCGCAGCGCGTCGTAACCGGGCAGGGCCGCTTCCAGCCCGCTGTCGTCATAGCGTTCCCGGTGCACCACAACGGATTGCGGCAGGCGAGGGGAGATGCGGTTGCGCTCCACCGGCCAGCCCAGGGTCAGGCCGGCCACGGGAAAGACGCCCTTCGGCAGGGCGAGCATCGGCCCGATCTTCTCGACATGGTTGCGGACATAGCTGATCGGGCAGGTGCCGAGCCCCGCCGCATCCGCCGCCATGATCAGATGTGCCATGGCCAGCGCCGCATCCGCGGTGGCGTTGATGAAGGTATCTACATTGTCGTTCACATGCTCCCGTCCCTGCAATTCGCAGAGGCGGCGGCCGCGGCGGATGTCGCCGCAGAACAGCAGGAAGACCGGCGCATCCTTGATCCAGGGCATCGAGCCGATCCAGTCGGCGATGGCGGCGATCTTCGCCGGGTCCTGGATCAGGATGATGGAGTATTGCTGCAGGTCGCTCTTGCTCGGCGCCGATTGCGCGGCAGCGAGCAGGGTTTGCAGCAGCGGCTCCGGCACGGGATCCGGCCGATAGCGGCGCGTCACCCGCCGGTCGAGGATCGCGGCCAGGCCGGGGGCGATCTCCTGCGGTGGGTCGAAGGGCAGGGCACCGTAGCGGGCGCGGATCAGCACGGTAGGGTCGGTGGTCATGTCAGCCCCGCACTACCCAGGCATCGGCCACGGTCACGCCCTCACCCTCCGGCCCGATGATGAGCGGGTTGATCTCGGCTTCCCGGATGTCCTCCCGGACGGCAAGCCGAGAGAGCGCGACAATGGCGCGCGCCAGGGCGGCGAGATCGCCACGCGGCAGCCCACGCCATCCGGCGAGCACCTGCAACCCTTTCACCTCCGCGATCATCGCCTGCGCCTCTTCCTGCGTGACCGGCGCGAGGCGCAAGGTCACGTCGCGGAACAACTCTGCCGTGATGCCGCCGGTGCCGAGCATGACGACGGGCCCCACCTCCGGGTCGCGGCGGAAGCCAAGGATCGCTTCGCCCAGCCCCTTGGCCATGGATTGCACCAGGAAGCCGGTGAGGCGCGCCTGCGGCGCCATGCGGGCGACGCGGTAATGCATCGCCGCCGCCTCCTGCTTCAGCGCTGCGGCATCGGGGATGCCGAGTCGCACGCCGCCCACCTCCGTCTTGTGCGCGAGGTCGGGCGAGAGGATCTTCAGCGCCACCGGGAAGGCCAGATCTCCCGGCGAATCCTCCGGCGTCCGCAGCAGGGCGAAGGGGCTGGAAAGGCCGAGCGCGGCGAAGAGGCGGCGCGCATCCGCCTCGTCCGGCCGCTCAGGCATGGTATGGGCGACGGCGGGCACCTCCGGCTCGGTCCGCGGCGCGGTCCAGTCGCACCAGGCGCGGATGCAGTCGGCGGCGGATTCCGGCGTGCGGAAGGCAGGGATGCCGGCCTCGGCCAGCAGGCGCAGGGATTGCGCGGCCTCCGGCACCAGGAAGGCGGCGAGAGGCTTGGTGATGCCCTTGGCCTTCGCCTCGTCCCGCGCGCGCAGGATGCCGGCGACCGAATCCTGCGGCCGGAACTGCGCCGAGGAGCCGATGACGGACAGCGCCAGATCCGTATCCTCCGCCGCCTGCAAGGCGCCGAGGGCGGCGGCGACGCGATCCGGCTTGGTCCCGGCCAGCGTCACATCCAGCAGCCGGCCGTGATGCGGGAAGCCCGCCGCTTCCAGCGCCGCGCTCGCCGCGGCATCCGGCGCGCGCGCCTCGATCCCGGCGACACCGAGGCAATCCACCGCCATGGCACCGCCACCGCCCGTGGTGGTCATCACCCCCACCGCCCGATGCGCGCGGGCCATCGGCTTGTGGCCGATCAGCAGGGCGGGGAGCTCCAGCAGCCCCTCCAGCGTGGTGACGCGGGCGATGCCATGAGCGCGGAAGAAGGCCTCCGCCGCCGCATCGGAGCCGGCGAGGGCGCCGGTATGGCTGGTGGCGAGCTCCGCGCCGAAGGGGCTACGGCCGAGCTTGTAGGCAATGACCGGCTTGCCCGCCGCATGCGCCCGGCGGGCCAGATCGGCGAAATGCTGCGGGGCGCGGATCGCCTCCAGGAACAGCAGGATGGCATCCACCTGCGGGTCGTCCACCAGCAGGCCGGCGATCTCGCCCGCGGTCAGGTCGGCCTCGTTGCCCGTGCCGACGAGATGGGAGAAGCCGATGCCGCGCGCCGCGCCGCGCGACATGATCGCCCCCATCATGGAGCCGGACTGCGATACCAGGGCAAGGCGCCCGGCCGGCAGACTCTCCGCTTCCAGCGCCGCATTCACGGAACAGGCGATGCGGGCGTTGAGATTGACCACGCCCATGGAATTCGGGCCGAGGATGCGCAGCCCGGCCGCCCGCGCCGTGGCAACCAGCCGGGCCTGCAACGCCGCGCCTTCCGGCCCGGCCTCGGCGAAGCCGTCAGCCAGGACGGCGGCGGCGGGGATGCCCTTGGCCGCCACCGCGTCCACGACGCCTTCGACATGCTGCGTGCCGAGTAGGATATAGGCGAAGTCCACCTCGCCGGGGATGTCGGCGACGCTCGGATAGGTCCTCTCCCCCAGCACTTCCTTCTCGCGCGGATGCACCGGCAGGATGTCGCCGGTGAAGCCGTGCTTGCGGAGGTAGAGCTGTGCCCGGGCGGTGAGGCGCGTGCGGTCGGCGGAGGCGCCGATCAGGGCGATGCGCCGCGGCTCGAACAGGGCCTTGTGGAGTTGCGCGTTCATGCCTGTGGCGCCTTGTCTCAGCGTGCCTCATAGGGCTGGACCAGCACGTGGCAGCCGAGGGTGAGTGGCTTCACCACGGGCTCCGTCCCCTGGTCGGCGGGTGAGAGGCTGAAGGTTTCCCGGCAGCGCACCAGCCCCGGCGCCCCGCCTCTATAGGGGCCGGTGAGCCAGTAGACCCACTCCGTCACCCCGCCGGTATCGCTTTCATCAATGCGGAAAAGCTGCATGCCACCGGCCAGGTAGTCATGCAGGCTTTCCGTGCCGGGTCGCCACTGCGCCATGGCCGGCGGCTGTGGCGGCTGCTTCCCTTGCTGCTGCGATTGCGGCGGCGCCGGCGCCTGCGCCGCCGCGGGTGCGGCGAGCAGGAGCGCGAGCGCCGCCGCGCTACGCATTACAGCGGATCCCAGGAGAAGACGTCGCCGCTGCGCTCCAGAGGGACGAAGAAGCTCTTCAGCGCCGGCAGGGCATGCTCGGCGATCGCTTCCGGCGTCCAGCCCTCGCTGCGGTGGATGCCGCGGATCGGGCGGTTCTGGCTGAACAGGAAGATCTCATGCATCCGCGGGCCGAAGATCTGGCCGGTGACGTCCTTCGCCGCGTCGGAAGCCAGGAACACCGCCAGCGGCGCGTTCTTCTCCGGCCCCATCTTCATGATCTTCTCGACTCGCGCCTTCTGTTCCGGCGTCTCTGCCGGGATGGAGCTGGTCATGCGGCTCCAGGCGAAGGGGGCGATGCAGTTGGAGCGGACGTTGTAGCGCTTCATGTCCAGTGCGATGGACTTGGACAGGCCGACGATGCCGAGCTTCGCTGCCGAATAATTCGCCTGGCCGAAATTGCCGATCAGGCCGGAGGTCGAGGTCATGTGCACGAAGGCGCCGCTCTCCTGCTTGCGGAAATGCGTCGCCGAGTGGCGGGAGACGTAGAAGCTGCCGTTCAGGTGCACGTTGATGACCGCGTCCCACTCCTCCGGCGTCATCCGGTGGAAGATCTGGTCGCGCAGGATGCCGGCATTGTTCACGACGATGTCGATGCGGCCGAAATGGTCCAGCGCCGCCTGGATGATCTTCCCCGCGCTCTCCCAGGAGGCGACGCTGTCGGTGCTGATCTCGGCCTGGCCGCCGCGTTGCTCGATGATCTGCTTGGTCTGCTGCGCCGGGGTCGCCGACTGGCCCTCGCCGGAGAGGGAGGCGCCGATATCGTTGATGATGACCTTGGCGCCGGCCATCGCCATCTGGATCGCGATTTCGCGGCCGATGCCGCCACCCGAGCCGGTGACAACCGCGACCTTGCCTTCGAGCATCATGGCGCTTCTCTCCTGGATGCGTGACGCTCCATCTCTACTCGCGCCCGTCCGGGTCGTGAAGCCGGGTCGGGATGGGGTCAGCCATCCTCCACCACCGGCCGCCCGGTCACGAAGCGCCAGTGATGCCAGAGCAGCCTTGCCGCCAGCGATCGCCAGGGTCGCCATTCCAGCGCCAGTTCCGCCAGCGCCTTCGGCCCCGGCCGCGCCGGCAGGCCAAGGAGATGCGCGGCGGATGCCGCCAGGGCCAGGTCGCCGGAGGGGAAGATGTCCGGCCGCTGCTCGGCGAAGAGCAGGTGGATCTCCGCGGTCCAGCGGCCGAGTCCCTTCACCGCGGCGATATGCGCCACCGCCGCCTCGTCCTCCATGCCTCGCAATGCCGTGAAGTCCAGGCGCCCCTCCAGGCAGGCCCTGGCCAGTGACCGCGCATGCGCCGCCTTCGGCCGCGACAGGCCGGCGATGCCGCAGAGCGTCGCATCATCCATCGCCAGCAGCCCGGCTGGATCCAGCGCGCCGGGCAGGGCGGAAAGCCGCTTCCAGATCGCCGCGGCCGCCTGGTTGCTGATCTGCTGGCCGCAGATGGCGCGTAACAGGCCGGGAAAGCCGGGCTGCCGACTGCGCCAGGGCAGGGGGCCGGCGGCGGCCTCGATTCGCCCGAGGCGCGGGTCACGTTGGACCAGCGCATCGATTCCGGCGCGTGCCCAGTCAGGGGGCTGCGGGAAGGGGGGCGGCGGGGTGGCGAGGGAGGGGGAGGAGGCCATCCCCGCCGCCATAGGCGGGACCGGCGCATCGCGCCAGCCGCCACGGGTCCGGCACCCGAGGGGGGATCGGGAGTCCGCCGGGCTTGCTGATTAGCTGGGGCGGCCGGGCGCGGGTGGAACCCCCCTGTGGGTCGCGAATTGCAACGCCCTGCAACAGCGCCGCCTGGCGCAACATGCCGCAACATCCCCCAACACGCCGGCCGCGCGACGCCCTATATCTGTTGCCGCTATGGAACCGCAGCCGCACATCCTGGTCGTGGACGACGACCGCGAGATCCGCGACCTCCTCTCCAAATTCCTCGAACGCCAGGGGATGCGGGTGACCGCGGCCCGCGATGCGCGGGAGGCCCGGCGCCTCTGGCCGCTCGGCCGCTATCACTTGGTGGTGCTGGACCTGATGCTGCCGGGGGAGCCCGGCCTCGACTTCGCCCGCTGGCTGCGCAGCCAGGGAGATGTCCCCATCGTCATGCTGACGGCGATGAGCGAGGAGACGGATCGCATCGTCGGCCTGGAGCTCGGCGCCGACGACTACGTGGCCAAGCCCTTCAACCCCCGCGAACTGCTGGCCCGCATCCGCGCCGTGCTGCGCCGCGCCTCCGGCGAGGGCGGGGCAGTGAAGGAGCCCCCGGCCAAGTCCGTCCGCTTCGCCGGCTGGGTGCTGGAGCCCGCCCGCCGCCGCCTGCTGAACCCGGACGGCGTCGAGGTGCCGCTCACGGGCGGCGAATACGAACTGCTACAGGTGCTGGTGGAGCGCCCCAACCGGGTGCTAACCCGCGACATGCTGATGGACCTGCTGCGTGGCCGCCAGGCCGGACCCTTCGACCGGGCCATCGATGTCGCCGTCTCCCGCCTCCGCCGCAAGCTGGAGGATGACGGGCGCAACCCCAGCCTCATCAAGACCGTCCGGGGCGGCGGCTATGTCCTGGCCGCGACGGTGGAGCGGGCGTGAGCCGGCGGGCCATGCCCGGGCGCGGCCTGCTCGGCCGGCTCTGCCCCCGCAGCCTGGCCGGCCGCACCGCGCTGGTGCTGCTGCTGGGCCTGTCCCTGGTGCAGGCGGCGGGGTTGCTGATCCACGCGCTGGACCGCGTGGATCTGCAGCGCTTCGTCCAGTCGCGGGAGATCTCGGCCCGCAGCTTCGCGCTGTGGCGGGTGGTGGTGATGGCGCCGCCGGACCGGCGGGCGGCGCTGCT
>Ga0207747_1000543_pt1 | contig 41039 bp, 41 predicted proteins | sample HigsolmetaGSP11D_FD_184839 | JGI IMG/M metagenome (GOLD analysis project Ga0207747, IMG submission 184839) | High solid enriched microbial communities from the Joint BioEnergy Institute, USA - SP1-1-D (SPAdes) | ecosystem: Engineered > Bioreactor > SSF (Solid state fermentation) > Aerobic >...
TCCCATAAAGGTTTGCCAGTCGTTGTTGCACAAGTCATAGGTTATAGTAAAAAAATGGATGTTTACTACCCTCGCTTAGGTGTTTTCGTTTTTTCTCTAAAGTCCAGAAAAAATAAAACTGAAAATTCAGACATCATTTATGCGACGGTAGTGGTAATCCATATATAATTTTATTATAGGTGGTTATATGAAAAAACCTTTAGTTTCTATTATTATACCAACATTCAATAGATGTGAACGCTTAAAAAAAACAGTTAATTCATGTTTATCTCAAACATATAAAAATATCGAAGTTATTATTGTAGATGATGGTTCAACAGATAATACAAAACAAACATTCTCCGAATTTAATGACAGTAGAATTAAATATTATTACCAAACTAATAAAGGACTACCAAAAGCTTTAAATTTTGGATTTAGTAAAGCATCGGGGGATTATCTAACTTGGATTTCAGATGATAACCTATTTAAAATTAACGCCATAGAAATTATGGTGGATAAAATGAAGCAATATAAAGAACCAGTATTTGTATATGCTGATATGGATATCTATTATGAAAATTTAGGACAATTATATTATAAAGATTATGGGGTTCAAAATAGGATTTACATGGGAAATTATATAGGTGCATGTTTTTTATATCATAGAGTAATTTGGGAAGAAATAGGAGGTTATGATTCGAACTTATATTTAGCTGAAGACTATGATTATTGGATTAGAGTTTATGAAAAATTTAAAATGATACATATTCCTAAAAGTTTATATATTTATTTTGATCATAAAGAAACATTAAGCAGAACTAAACGAGCTCAAGTTATAAATGCTTTAGAAAAAGTTTATAAAAAAATGATTGTAATAATAAAGCACTATTTGAAATTAATAATTTTGCAAACAATAGAAATATATATATTTATGGAAAAGGAGAATTTGCAAAAAGAGTATTTAAAAATTATAAATTCAAAAACTTTAAAGGTTTTTTAGATTCATTTATTAATGAAGAAGAATTTTTTTGTGGATACCCTGTATATCCTCTGGAAAAATTAGAAAATTTTGAGGGAAAACCTTATATTGTTATTGCTTCAAGCTTTAGAGCTGAAATTGAAAAAAATCTAAAAAATTTAGGTTATTTTCCCAATAAAGATTTTTATTGATTTTTTTATATACCAAAGAAAATTTTTTATGTTGCTTTATAATCTCTAAAGCTGAGTCCAAAAGTGAATTGAGGAGAGTTTAATGCTAGTTTCTATAATTATTCCTACATACAATACTGCAACATATATCCAAAGTGCAATAGACAGTATTTTAAATCAAACATATAAGAATTTCGAAATAATTGTAGTTGATGATGGTTCAACAGATAATACAAAAGAGATTCTGAATCCATATATTACAAAAAAACAAATACGTTATTTTTATAAAGACAATGGTGGAGTATCTTCAGCAAGAAATTATGGATTAGAAAGAGCTAAAGGAGATTACATAACATTTTTAGATGCAGATGATATGTATATTCCAGATAAATTAGAAAAACAAATTGCAGTATTTCAAGCAAATAAGAATGTAGATGTTGTTTATAATGATGTAATACTTATAGACAAAGATAATAATAAAGTAGGCATTCTAAAGAGTGAGGAAATAATAAAAGAACCTATTAATTTTTTTGCACAAATCTTATATCGCCAATCGATACCTGCTATAGCATCTATAATGATGAAAAGAGAATGTATTGATGAAGGAGTGAGTTATCCAGAAGAGTATAAAAATGCAGAAGATTACTCTTTTTTAATTCAATTAGCAGAAAAGTATACTTTTTATTATTTAGAAGAACCCCTTTATTATTATAGGAGACATACTGAGAACTTAACTAATAACCATTTAGCACAAGTCAATTGTGAGAAAGCAATTGTAAAATCGTTAGGTATAAAAAAAATAAAAGAAGTTATTACTAATACAACATATACTGAATTTGAAAAAACAATGCTATTTTCGAAAATATTATTAAAAATTGATGAATTCGACAATGCCTTACAAGAATTGAATAATGTTCATGCGGAAGATTGGGAGTACTACTTTCTTAAAGGAGTTTTATACTATCATTTAAAAGATTATTTGAAAGCTAGGCAAAACTTTTTAAAAAGTATTTCCATTGATAATAAGGCTGAAAGTTATAATAACTTAGGATGTAGTTTCTATCAACTTAATGATTTAGAAAATGCTATAAGATCTTTTAATACTGCTAAGAAATTAAGAAAACTTTATAATGATCCGATATATAACTTAAAAGCACTTAGAGAAAAGAAATGTGTGAAAATTACCGAAAGAAAATTACGGAAAGTGCTTACAAATTATAATTCATAAAGAAATATTAAAATTTCTTTTATCCCGAAAAACATTTTTAAGCATTACTTCCTAATTTTTTAAAGAATTAGATGGGAATGAAATATATGACTAATAAAGTAATTCTAATTACTGGTGCAACACGTGGAATTGGCTACGCAACAGCTAAACTCGCTGCAATGCAACGTTGGACTGTTATACTGCAAGGCCGTGATGAAGAGCGGTTGCTTGAAATTGAAGAAGAGTTTTCAGCATATGGTACCACAGTTCATCATCTGACATATGATGTGACGGATTTGAATGCTATCAAAAAAGCTTTTATGTGGATAAAAAAGGAAATTGGGCGATTGGATGCTTTAGTAAATAATGCGGGAATTTTGGATGATGCATTGTTGGGAATGATTAGTGAAAAACAAGTTTCGCAAACTTTTGGTGTTAATATAGAGGCAGTTATTTACCATATGCAATATGCATCGCGTTTAATGATGAAACAAAAGCATGGTTCCATTATTAATGTCAGCTCGATTATAGGACGGGTTGGAAATGCCGGTCAAACGGTTTATAGTGCCAGCAAAGCTGCTGTTATAGGAGCGACGTATTCAGCTGCGAAAGAATTAGCACCGTATAATATTCGTGTAAATGCTGTTGCCCCTGGGTTCATTGAAACTGATATGACGAAGCAGCTGCCGAAAGAAAAATTTGAACAACGTTTGTCGGAAATTAAAATGGGGCGCATCGGGAAACCTGAAGAAGTAGCAAATGTGATCTTATTTTTAGCATCCGATTTATCTTCTTATGTAACTGGACAAGTTATTGGAGTTGATGGTGGCATGGTCATTTAAACCATGCTTTTCTTTTGGAGGTGAAAAATGTGCTTTCATTTAAAAAACTTGAAGAATCTGATTTAGAATTAGTCCTTGAATGGAGGACGAGTGAGCATGTCACAAAATTTATGTATACAGATATAGAAAAAAATATGGAGAACCAACGAAAATGGTTTAATCGAATTTCCCAAGATGATTCACAATTCTATTGGATCATTCAATATAATCAACATCCCATTGGCTTAATTTCATTAAATCAAATTGATCGTGTAAATAAGAAGGCGACCTTTGGTTATTATTTAGGTGATTTAAACTATTCTATTATTGCTGGCCGTATCCATCCATATTTATATAATTTTGCTTTTTTTGAATTAGGCTTAAATAAGCTGTATGCAGAAGTAATGGAGGGAAATGAGGGGATGATGAAAATGCATCTCCATTATGGTTTTACCCACGTAGGAACTTTTAAAGAACATATTTTTAAATACGGAAAATATCATGATGTTGAATATTTTGAACTTTTATCTTCTACTTGGAAGAATCATTGTGTTAAGTTTCATAAATGTAAGGCAAAGTTTCCAATATAAAAGAACTTCAATAAGTCTGAAAAAATCCGATAATATTAATGATAATATAATTTCTAGATAGGAGAAACGCAAAATGAACGAACAAAAACTGCGCAAAATTTTTGCCGAAACATTAGGCATTGATGAATCACAGGTGACAGATGAGTTGACATATAATTCGATTCCGGAATGGGATTCCGTAGCACACATGGCCTTGGTTGCGGAAATTGATGATCAGTTTGATACGATGCTCGATACGGATGATGTTTTGGACATGAGTTCATTTGCAAAAGCAAAAGAAATTTTAGCAAAATATGGTGTTGAATTTTAATGGAAGGGCATGGTACTTGTACCATCCCTTTTTAACTAGGAGGATAGAATGTGAGTTTTTTTGATACCGATTCCAATTCCATCGCTGTGATTACGCCAAATGGTGCTTATACATATCATGAACTGCCGAAAGTGACTTTCGAAAGTTCGCAAAAGGAACTAATTTTCATTGTATGTAGAAATACCATTGAAATTTTAGTTGCATATGTTTCTGCATTGAATAGCGGTCATGCCGTGATGTTAATGAGTGCGGATACAAATGATGAATTGTTGAAAAAAATTATTAACACCTATCAACCGAAATGGATTGTTGGTTTGAAAGCTGTCAATGGATATGTACCTGACAGTGATAAACTAGTTCGGCAACAGCAACTAAAAGTCGATATCCATCCAGACTTAGCGCTATTACTTAGCACATCTGGCACAACTGGAAGTCAAAAGTTTGTCCGCCTTTCATATAAAAATATTCGTTCCAATGCCGAATCGATTATTGAATATTTAAATATTCATCAAAACGAAAGAGCCATTATGAATTTGCCCCTTTCCTATTCGTATGGAATGTCTATTGTGAATAGTCATTTGCTGGCAGGGGCGTCCATTTTATTAACGGAACAAAGCGTCATTGAAAAAAGTTTTTGGGATTTTGTAAAAAAACATAAAGCCACTTCTTTGGCGGGGGTTCCATTTACATATCAAATGTTAAGCCGAATTGGTTTTTTCAAGATGGACTTGCCGGATTTAAAAACGTTGACGCAAGCCGGGGGACATCTTCATGAGAAATTTGTGAGAATGTTCGCGGAATATGCGGAAAAGAATGGGAAGCGTTTTTATGTGATGTATGGACAAACGGAAGCTTCTCCTCGAATCTCTTATATTCCTCCTGAAAGAGTGTTGGAAAAAACAAATTCCATTGGTATCGCCATTCCGGGTGGGGAATTATCATTAGAACCGGAAACAGGTGAACTTATTTATAAGGGCCCAAATGTGATGATGGGTTATGCGGAATCATTAGCTGACTTGGCAAAAGGCGATGAGTTGCACGGCATCCTTCATACAGGAGATATCGCAACCGTTGATGAAGAAGGGTATTATACGATTATTGGACGCAAGAAACGTTTTATTAAATTGTTTGGATTGCGGATTAATTTGGATGAAGTGGAACGGAAACTGCAATCTGTTATACAATCAAATCTAGCATGTACAGGAACAGACGATAAGTTAATAATTGCTTTGGAAGATTCCAGCTTTGCTGAGAAAGTCAAGTCGGAAATTGAACGACTTTTTCATTTACACAAAACCGCTTATAAAGTTGTCGTGGTAGAGCAAATTCCCCGCTTTCCAAATGGCAAAACGGATTATCGTACATTAAAGGAGCAATGTCTATGACAAGTCCCTTTCAATTAGCAAAAGAAGAGAAAACAACGCAATTATTGGAAAAATTAAATGCTTTAACGAAATGGCATATGGAACAAAATCCAGAATATCGTGCAATGCTTGAAAAAAGCGGGGTTTCCATTGAGGCGAAAACGTTGGAAGAAGTTCCTTATTTGCCTGTTCAATTATTTAAATTAATGGATTTAGTTTCAGTTCCAAAAGAGCAGGTAGTAAAAGTTTTAACTTCCAGTGGAACGACGGGTCAGCAAGTTTCAAAGATTTATTTAGATAAAGAAACTTCCATTGCTCAAACGAAAACGTTAGTAGAAGTCATGAAACCGATTTTAGGTGATAAAAGACTTCCAATGATCATTTTAGATACAAAGTCTGTATTGAAGAATCGAAAGTCTTTTAGTGCAAGAGGCGCTGGAATTTTAGGGTTTGCCAACTTTGGACGGAAACATTTTTATGCATTAAACGATGATATGACGTTAGATATGGAAGGATTGCAGAATTTTTTAGAAGAGTTCAAAGGGCAGCGAATTTTATTATTCGGTTTTACTTTTATGATTTGGCAGTTTGTATATAAAGAGTCCATCAAACAAGGGTTAAAGATTGATTTTGGAGATAGTATCCTCATTCATGGCGGAGGATGGAAAAAATTAAAAGATGAAGCCGTTGATGCTCAAACATTCAACCGTTTATTAAAAGAACAATTGGGGATTCAAGAAGTGCATAATTATTACGGTATGGTAGAGCAGGTCGGTTCAATTTTCGTTGAATGTTCCCATGGACATTTGCATACGCCAAAGTTTGCCGATGTGATTATTCGGGATCCGATTACCTTTAAACCATTGCCTTTTGGAGAACAAGGATTAATTCAAGTGTTAAGCGAATTGCCAAAGAGCTATCCAGGGCATTCGTTATTAACAGAAGATTTAGGTACGATTTTAGGAGAAGATGATTGTCCTTGTGGCTGGAAAGGAAAGTATTTTACAGTTGCAGGGCGTATTCCGAAAGCGGAATTGCGTGGCTGCAGCGATACATTCCAAGGAGGAGTAAAAGCATGAAGTTATTTTGGCCAACAATGGGTACATTTGAACAAGCCTTTGAGAAATTGTCAAAAGAGCAACCTTTTGAACCTTTTGATGCACAAGTTCTTGCTTTTGCCCACTCCTTGTCCAAAAAGTTTTTAACAATGAGGAATTTGACGGAAGTCGTGGCATTAGGTTTTTGGCTAAGAAAAGCTCATATTCAGGAAATGAAAGAAGCATGGAAAGCTGAAACAAACGGAAAAGTGAAAAAAGCGCGCGGCACGGTATTTCATATTGCCCCATCCAATGTGGATACAATCTTTATTTATTCATGGATTTTATCGTTGCTTGCAGGAAACCGAAATATTATTCGAATCTCGAGCAAGGACCAATCAAACGAATTGCTTGATGCGATTATTGAAGTGCTCTCAAGGCCTGAATTTGAAAGTATCGGGAACCGGACAATCATCTGTACATATTCCCATGATGAAAACTATACAGAAATCATTAGTAATAGTTGCCAAACCCGCGTGATTTGGGGAGGCGATGAAACAATCCGCCGAATTCGTCAAGTTCCTCTAGCACCAATGGCCAATGAACTTGCTTTTCCGGATCGTTTTTCTTTAGCCGCCTTCAACTCAGATGTTGTTGTTCAATTGGATAATCAAGAGTTGAGTCAATTGCTGGAAAAATTCTATAATGATGTTTTTTGGTTCAATCAAATGGCTTGTTCATCACCGCGGCTTATTATATGGACAGGGGAGAATAAAGAGAAAGCGAAAAATCGATTTTGGTCTGCTTTTGAAAAAACGATTCAATCCAAACAATTTGAATTAATGGCAGCATCACAAGTATCCAAATTGACGACAAGTCTTTGGATGGCATCGGAAGCGGAAGTGGAGTCTGTTCAACATCTTACTTACTTTTCCCGTGTACAAATGACGGATTTCCCGAAAGATGCGAGAGAGCGGCATTGCGGCGGAGGTTTGTTCTTTGAATATGATGCAAATTCATTGAATGATTTGAAATCGATAATTATCGATAAGGACCAAACTCTATCATATTTTGGATACGAAAAAGATGAAATATTGTCCCTTGTACAAGTGGTTTCATCAAGAGGAATAGATCGCATTGTGCCAATAGGACAGGCATTGGACTTCCATCAAGTTTGGGACGGTCAAAATTTCTTGACATCTTTTACAAGGGAAGTAGTGATTAGATGAAATGGATTCAAATTCAAGAACAACATTTAAAGCAAATCTTGGATTGGCGCACAAGTGAAGAAATTACTAAATATATGTATACAGATATTGAATATAACTTGGAAAACCAAAAAAAATGGTGAGAAAAAATACGAAACGATAAAAATGGCTATTATTGGATGATCGAATATAAAAATGAGCTAATAGGCTATATTTCGATTACAAACATTGATTGGCAACATAAAAGAGGATACTGGAATTTTTATATCGGCAATATGAAATATTCAATGCTAGCAGGTTTTCTTGGTTTTTATGTCTATAATTTTGCTTTTCAACAATTGGGTTTGGAAAAGCTGATGGGTGAAGTGTTGGATATCAATGAAGGAGTAAGAAAACTCCATTTAAAGCAAGGTGCAAGAGAAGTTGGTTCTTTTGAACATCATATTTTGAAAAATAATCAATGGCATGATGTATATGTATTTGAAATGACAAAAAATTGTTGGCAAGAAATTGGACAAAAATATAAAAAATATGTTCCAGAGGTAGAGTTATGAAAACAATTGTAATCATCCAAGCAAGATTCGGTTCAACCCGCTTACCAGGCAAAGTATTAAAACCATTAGGTAATGTTGATGTTTTAACTTATGATGTGGAACGATGTAAACAAATAAAAGGGGTTAGCGAAGTAATTATAGCTACATCCACTTTGCCGCAAGACGATGTCATCGTGGAATGGTGTGAAAAACATGGAGTGAAATATTTCCGGGGTTCTGAACAAGATGTATTAAATCTCTACGTTCAATGTGCAAAACAATATCAACCTGATTATGTCATGAGGGTGACATCTGATTGCCCTTTTGTCGATTATGAAATGTCAAGTGAAATGGTTGCATTAATGGAACAAGCACGGAAAGATATTATTTTATTAGAAGGTGAGCTTCCGAGAGGATTGGCAGTCGAAATCATTTCTTATGAAGCATTATTGAAAATCCATCGAATCGGACAAGAACCAAGACATCGCGAACATGTCACATATTATGCCTATGAATTCCCAGAGGAGTTTAAAGCAGTTACATATAAAGTTCCATCCAATCGTATTGCTCCTGAACTTCGTATTACGCTCGATACAGAAGAAGATTATGCGTTGATTCGGGCGGTTGCCGAGCATTTCCAGAATCCTCTAGTTTCCAGTGCTGATGTCATCCAGTATTTAAAGGAAACGCCAGAAGTAGCCAAACTGAATGCTCATATCAAACAAAAGCCGGTGATTTAATATGAAAAAAGTGATTATTCGAGCGGATGCTTCCACCCAAATAGGCAGCGGTCATGTGATGCGCTGCCTTACCATTGCCCGTAATTTAAAAAGGTACGGGTGTGAAGTTCTTTTTTGGATGGAACCGCTGCAAGGTAATTTAATCGACTATGTGAAAAAGCAAGGTTTTGATAATCTTCAACAGGCGGAACAAGCAGACCTTTATATCATTGACCATTATGGGATTGGTGAGGAGTGGGAACGAAAACATCGCCCATATGCAAAAAAAATCATGGTCATCGATGATTTGGCCAATCGTCCACACGATTGTGATTTGCTTTTGGATCAAAATGTAGTACCTAATTATGAATCTCGTTATGATGAACTTGTTCCAAATTATTGCATCAAGTTGCTTGGTCCAAAATTTTTAATCATGCGGGATGAATTTATCGAAGCTCGCCAGCATCTAAGAATGAGAACCGGTGAAGTGAACCGGTTGCTACTTTTTATGGGTGGAACGGATCCGACGAATGAAATTTTGAAAGTATTGCAAGCACTCGAAAAAACTTCAACGTTTTTTGAACAAATTGATGTCGTTGTTGGAAACGGGAATATCCATAAAGAAGAAATAGAGCAAATTTGCCGCAAACGAAAAATTCATTATCATTGCCAAATTGATTATATGGCAAAATTGATGCAGCAAGCGGATTTTTCGATTGGAGCTGGAGGCTTAACTACTTGGGAACGCTGTTATGTTGGACTTCCTTCTTCCAGTACCATTGTGGCTGACAATCAGTTTGTCACAACCGAATATGCTGCGGAGCTTGGAGCTGTATGGAACTTAGGATGGCATGAACAAGTGACCATTGATACCTATATACAATTACTAAATTCCTTGCCGATAAATAAAGAGAGAATACTTCAGATGAGTGAAAAAGGATTATTTTTAACGGATACTAAAGTACCTAATGCTTGGATAAATGAAATAATGGAGTTGTTATCATGATTAAAATTGGACATCGTGAAATTGGACGGCATACCAAACCATTTATTATTGCTGAAATGTCAGGAAACCATAATCAATCTTTGGAACGTGCCTTACAGTTGGTGGACATCGCTGCTGATGCTGGCGTGGATGCGTTAAAACTTCAAACCTATACACCTGATACGATTACGTTGGATGTTCATACGGGGGAATTTTTTATTTCCAGTGAAACAAATCTATGGAAAGGTCAATCCCTTTATAATTTATATAAGGAAGCTTATACTCCTTGGGAATGGCATGAAGCGATTTTTAACCGTGCAAAGGAACGAGGGTTGATCGCTTTTAGTTCGCCTTTTGATGAAACAGCGGTTGATTTTTTGGAAACGTTAGATGTTCCAGCTTATAAAATTGCATCATTTGAAAACGTGTCAATTCCTTTGATACGAAAAGTGGCGCGTACTGGAAAACCAATGATCATTTCAACAGGAATGGCGACGGTTGCTGAACTGGATGAAGCGGTTCGTGCTGCAAGAGCTGAAGGAAACAATCAAATCATTTTATTGAAATGTACAAGTACATATCCTGCAACACCAGAAAACTCCAATATTGCAACCATTCCGCATATGCGTGAATTATTCGGTACAGAAGTTGGATTATCCGACCATACGATGGGAGTAGGAGTTGCAGTCGCTGCGGTTACCCTGGGTGCGACGGTAGTGGAAAAACATTTTACCACTTCCCGTGCAGAAGGTGGAGTGGACGCCGCTTTTTCCATGGAGCCCCATGAGTTAAAAATGTTGGTAGAAGAAACTGAGCGGGCTTGGCAAAGCATAGGACAAGTGAAATACGGTCCAACTGATGCTGAGATTTCTTCATTAGAACATCGTCGTTCTTTATATATTGCAAAGGATTTAAAAGCTGGTGACATTTTAACGAAGGAAAATGTTCGGGATGTTCGACCAGGACTTGGTTTACCGCCAAAATATTATGATTTAGTTTTAGGCAAAAGAATCAAAAAAGACGTGAAAAAAGGCACGCCGTTAAGTTGGGAGTTATTATTGGATTAGGAAAATAATATTTGGATATGTTTTTGTAAAAAAGATGAAAGTGAGTAATAGCTATGAAGATTGCATTGGGAACCGTTCAATTTGGAATGGATTATGGAATTACAAACAAACAAGGACGTACATCGAAAAATGAAGTTAAGGAAATTTTAGCTTATGCAAATAAAAATGGAATAAATATATTAGATACTGCTCCTGGTTACGGAGATGCAGAAAAAGTGCTTGGTTGCTTTCATAATAATGAATTTGAGATCATTACTAAAACCCCGCATTTTAATAATCCTGAATTAACAAAAAAGGATATTCAATTTTTAACTGATACTTTTAATTTATCATTAAAGAATTTAAATGTTTCAAAGGTTTACGGGTTAATGATCCATAATGTCCTAGATTGTTATAAAAGTGGTTCAGATAATCTTTTTTCAACATTATATCGTTTAAAAAAAGAAGGGTTTGTTCAAAAAGTAGGGGTTTCTGTTTATACACCTGAAGATATAGAAATGCTTCTGAATAATTTTAGTTTTGATATTATACAGTTCCCACTTAATATTTTGGATCAACGTATATTAGAAAAAGGTCTAATACAGGAATTAAAATCAAGAGATATAGAAATCTATGTCCGTTCTGCTTTTTTACAAGGTTTATTATTGGAGAGTATTGAGAAAATCCCTAAGAAATTTATTGAATATGTAACTCCATATTTCAATGAGATTGAATCTCAGGGCTTAACTAAAGTTGAATCTGTTTTATTATTTTTAAATAAAATCAAAGAAATTGATTATGTCGTTCTAGGGGTAAACAATTTATCTCAATTAAAAAGAAATATGGAAGCTTATAATAAAATCCAACATTTAGAACATAGTCGCATAGATTTTTCTAAATATGCAGTCAATGAATTAGACATCATAGATCCTAGGAGATGGTAATTTGCAAAATTTATTTTCGTTAAAAGGAAAAGTGATTGTGATTACTGGGGGAGCTGGTCATTTAGGTTCAGCAATGACAGAAGCCTTTTTAGATTATGGAGCAATAGTATATATAACTAGTCGAAATAGTCACAATACAAAACAAATGATTGAAAAAAATGAAAGGGATTTTGAAGGAAAATTATTTTTTGTTGAAATGGATGTAACAAGTACTGATTCAGTAAAAGAAGGTATAAAAAAAATACTACAACGAGAGCAAAAAATTGATGTGTTGGTTAATAATGCTTATTCAGGGAAAACTGGAGAGTTGTTAACAGGAAATGAACAGGATTGGTTAGATTCATTTAACAGTTCAATCCATGGAACTTATCGTGTTACTAAAGAAGTTCTTCCCATTATGATTGAAAATAAAGGTGGAAGTATTATAAATATTTCTTCTATGTATGGTTTGGTTTCTCCGGACCCTTCAATTTACGGGAACTCTATGCAAAATAACCCCCCTCAATATGGTGCAGCCAAAGCAGCAATTTGTCAGTTTACAAGATATTTAGCAGGTCATTTTGGATATTTAAATATTAGAGCCAATTGTATTGCTCCAGGTCCATTTCCAAATGAAACAGCACAGAAAAATAAAGCTTTCATTTCAAAATTAGCTGAAAAAAATCCGATGAAAAGAATTGGCAAACCTGATGATTTGAAGGGAATCGCTGTTCTTCTTGCTTCTGATGCCTCTAGTTATATTAATGGTCAAGTTATAAGTGTAGATGGAGGATGGACAATATGGTAAAAGTGGTTGGAATCATACAAGCAAGAATATCCTCCAGTAGATTACCTGCAAAAGCAATGTTAAATATTGAAGGAAAAACATTGCTGGAAAGGGTAATTGAAAGGGTACAATTGTCAACAAAATTAGACGAAATATACATCGCAACCTCAAAAAACAAGGAGGATGATCTAATTGAAGATATTGCTAAGAAGTATCATATCAAATGTTATAGAGGGAGTTTAAATAATGTATTTGACCGGTTTGCTCAAGTAATTTCTATAAGTAATGCCGACATTGTAGTTCGAATTACAGCGGATAATCCATTAACAGAGCCGAAAATGATTGATTATGGGGTTAGTTATTTGAGAAAAAATAAACTAGATTATCTTTCGTTCAAAAATATACCCGTAGGCTCGGGGGTTGAAGTATTTACTTCTGAAAGTTTTAAAAAGATACAAAATCAAGATAATTTAAATTCCCATAATATAGAGCATGTTACATCATATTATTGTCAAAATCCACATCTTTTTTCGATTAAATATATAGAAGATTTTTATAATAAAAACTTAAGTACCCTTTCTGTTACTGTAGATACATTAGAGGATTATATTAAAATCTATAATATTTTTAAAAAATTTGATGTGGATATTTCAGAATTGTTAGATAGTTATATAGAATATGAATTAAATAAGTAAATATTGAAAATCACAAAAATCATGGTTTATTGTTGTACTTTATAAAGGAGAATAATTATGGAAAAATATCATTCTTTTATTTCCTATGGCAGACAAATGATTTCAGAAGAAGACATTGAAGCAGTAATCGAAACATTGCGATCCCCCTATTTAACACAGGGTCCCAAAATAAAAGAATTTGAAGAAGCTATAGCGAATTACGTTGGAGCAAAGTATGCAGTGGCTTTTTGCAATGGAACAGCTGCATTACATGCTGCCTGTTACGCAGCTGGAATTGGTGAAGGAGATGAAGTGATAACAACGCCAATCACCTTTGCAGCCAGCGCCAACTGCGTTCGTTACTTAGGAGGTACAATCGTTTTTGCGGATATTGATGAGCGTACTTACAATATTAATCCTTCTGAGATTGAAAAGAAAATTACTTCTCGAACTAAGGCGATTATACCTGTTGATTTTACCGGGCAGCCGGCAGATATGGATGCAATTATGGAGATTGCCAGAAAACATAATTTGCTTGTTATAGAAGACGGTGCCCACTCTCTTGGAGCAGAGTACAAGGGGAAAAAGGTTGGAACATTTGCTGATATGACAATGTTTAGTTTCCATCCTGTAAAGCCCATTACCACTGGAGAAGGTGGAATTATTGTCACAAACAACGAAGAATATTATGAAAAACTTTTGTTGTTTCGAAGCCACGGCATAACAAAAACACCTTACGCTTTAGAACAAGGCGATTGGTATTATGAAATGGTTGATCTTGGATTTAATTACCGAATGACGGATATTCAAGCTACTCTTGGCTTGTCTCAATTGAAAAAAATTGATGTTTTTTTAGCGCGAAGAAGAGAAATTGCGAAGATTTATAATGAAGCGTTCGCTAATGAACCTTTATTACAAATTCCTGAGCAGCTTGGAGGAACAAATTCTGGTTGGCATTTATATATGTTACAGCTTAGTGACAAACTGGATCGTAAAAAAATATTCAATCAAATGCGTGAATTAAATATTGGTGTTCATGTTCATTATATTCCTGTGTATTGGCATCCGTATTATCAAAAATTAGGTTATTCAAAAGGGCTTTGCCCAGTGGCGGAAAGATGGTATGAGCATGCTTTAACGTTGCCGATTCATCCAGGTTTAGAAGATAGAGAAATTGATTTTATTATTCATAGTTTATTGGAATTGATAAATACTTGATTTTAATGGATTTTTCGTTGTGAGTGAGAAACGATATTTAGTTTTTCAATCGTAAACAAAACACCTCCTCTGTAATCGATAACTCTATCTTACAGGGAGGTACGATCGATTGATATGCGTCGTTTGAATTCGGGCTTACAATGCACCACAAATTCTGTCCTAGTCCTCATAAACAAAATCCCTCCCTGTACCTTATCTACAGGGAGGGTAAATTTTTGGATTAATTAAATAAATTCAAAATCGCCCTTACCTTTTCGTTGGTGTTTTGAATTAATAATTGCTCACCTTGTTGGATGATTTGTTGTTTTACAAAATCCACCATTTCCGTTGCCATGTCAGGGTCGCGGAGTAGGGATTCGGATTTTTGAATGCTTTCTTGAACGCGGCTTGCATTTTCATGTTTCATTGAAAGGCGATTGTAAGAGGCGCCTGTTTTGGCTAAATTTTTTGACACATATTCTAAGGCATTATCTATATCTTGAATGAGCTTATTTGCCTTCTCGCGGGTTTCTAAGCTGGCATTTTCAAGACCTAATTTTTTTGTACTCACATCAACTGTATCAATGGCAAGATTTTGATTGCTGTTGGCGCCTACGTGTATATAAAGCGGACGATTTTCTCCTAAAATTTTTTGCGTATTAAACTCCATATACTCAGCAGTTTTATCAATGGATTCCATTAACTGATCGACTTCTGTTTGAGCAAGGGAACGATCTTCATCCGTTAATGTATCGCTTGCAGCTTGCACTGCTAATTCTCTTGTGCGAAGCAAAATTTTATTCACACTTTGCAAGCCCTCATCCGTCACCTCTAATACCGAAAGCCCGTCCTGAATGTTTTGCTGGGCGCGAGATAATCCTCTAATTTGTGTGCGCATTGTTTCTGAAATCGAAAGCCCTGATGCATTCAATGATGCGCGAACAATTTTATCTCCACCAGAAAGTTTTTCCAATGTTTTTGTGATAGAAGATTCTGTTTTAGCAACTCGATTGCTTGCATATGTCATCCATGACTTATCTTGTATTCTCAAGCTTGTACCCTCCATCCATGAAATTTCAACTACATATTTTATATCGACCAAATCATTTTAATATTAAAATGGTTTTAAACCTTATTTATTTGGGGGTATGAGTTAATGCAAAAAAAATCAGCTCATCTTGCCTATCAAACTAGCAGTATTTCAACCCTTTCGCCAAGCGAAGTGACATTGCGATTATTGAAGCTTTGCCTGGGATGCCTGAAAGAATCCAAACATATGATTGAAGTGAATGATATTGAAGGCCGCAACCGAAAACTAAAAAAAGCTCAAGACATTATTATGGAATTAATGAACTTGTTAGATCTCGAACAAGAGGCTTCAAAAGCATTGCTCACATTATATGAATATTTACATCATTCATTAGTAGAAGCAAATATCCATAAAGATATTTATAAAATTACTGAAGTGGAGAAACATTTGAAAAAACTTCAAAAAGCAATGGAGGAAGCAATTAAGTTAAAGCGAGCAAAAATGTCTTTCAATGACATTATTTAAACTTAATGTTTTTTGAAACTATATAAAAATTTTTTTCATTACCGATATAAACGGTAGAGTATATTTTGTGCGGTTTTTCAAAAAGGAGGATATTTAGTCATGCGTATTTCATCTCAATCCGTCGTTGACAGTTCTTCTAGAAATGTGCCTCAAGATATATTTGTCGATAAAATGAAAAAAAATAATGAAATTGAGACCGAACAGGAAGAAAAACAAATCGAATTATCTAAATTTAACAGGGATAAGTTGAGTCAAGCTGTTGACTCATTGAATGAATTTTTGCAAATCAGTTATAAATCGTCCAAATTTGTTTTGCATGAAGAGTTGGATTGCTACTATATTCAGTTGGTTGATCAGGAAACAGATGAGGTTATAAAAGAAATTCCGCCAAAAAAATTGCTTGATGCTTTCTATGAAATGCAGAAATTAGTCGGCATGATTGTAGACGAAAAGATTTAATCTTTATAAGGAGGATTTTTACCATGGGTTCTACACTGCGTATTGGAGGATTAGCTTCAGGGTTAGATATTGATGAATTAGTTGAAAAGCTGATGTTTGCAGAACGTGCACCTTTAGATAAATTAGAACAACAAAAACAAACATATGAATGGACACGAGATGCGTATCGAAACGTGTACACGCAATTAACTACATTTGATACTTATATTGCAGATAATTTAGTTTTAAAAAGTTTTCTCACAAAAACTTCTACTTCTTCCAATTCGAGCTTGGTTGATGCAACAGCAACTGGTTCAGCATCTGGAACATTAACGATTGAAGGAGTTTCTCAATTAGCGGAAGCGGCTCGTGCTACGGGCAGTCAAGTGAATGCAATTGGTACAACTAAATTAAGAGATTTATTAGGTGAAAATATAAGTCAGAATTATATTGAAATTCGTGCGATTCAAAAAGATGGCACAATTGCTTCAACGGCTACAAAAATTGAGTTTACGCTGGATATGACGGTAGACGATTTTGTAAACAAAATTAACAAAAGCAATGCGGGCGTATCGGCTATATTTGAAAATGGTCGAATGTCCATTACTGCGAAAAATACAGGAGATGTTAAAGGCAGTGCTGAAATTGTCGTAGAATCTGGACAAGAAATTTTCCAAAAATTTGGATTTACTCTTTCGGGTACTGATTCAAAAGAGTTGGCCAATAACGGAAAAAATGCCATTTTCCAAGTGAACGGCATCGCTACAGAAAGATCATCTAATACTTTTAGTATCAATGGTTATAATGTTACTTTAAAAAGTACTTTTAACAGTATTCAAACAATTGCAGAAAAATTCAACGCAGCAAAAGCAGAATTAAATAATGCAAGAGTAAATAAAAATGATAAAGAACAACTGTACATTGACGCTCAAAATAGTTACTATAACGGAGCTGATACAACAAAAAGTTATACGGCTATACATAATACTGCATATTTAAATGCATTTGGCAATGATACTTTATCACTTTCAGAACAAGAAGTATTCAATAAACTTGGAAGTTCATTCTGGAAAACTATAACTGATGCAGAGATTAACGCCATTGTAGGCAAAACTTCTGTAGAGGAGATTAAAGATAGCGGCTTATTTGACAAATTAACTGATAAGCAAATTGAAGCTTTGATAGGTTTAGATGAAGCTACAATCAATAAATTTACTGAACATGCAAAATATCAAGTTTATGGTACAAAATTAAAGGATTTTGATGCAAATACCATTACTAAAATTAAAAGTTTTTCTTACGATAGTGACGAAGAATTAGAAGATATTCGAAAAAGAATTGATGAAGAGTTAGATGTTAGTGATGAAGTCAAAACTGTATTAAAATCATTATCTAAAGAAGATTTGACAAATTTATTTGCAGCTTCAGAGGATACTTTATCACTTTATCAAAGAAAAGCGCAAGCGGATGATTTGAAATCAAAATATAATGCGCTTGGAGATTCATTCTTTAATGATTTAGAAAATGATGAAATTACAACAATTATCACAATTGATTTTTCACAAGAAGATGCCATTTCTTCTATTAAAGATATAGACGAAGATTTATACAATAAATTAAAAAATTTGTCTCCAAGTCAAGTTACAGCATTAGCTAGTTTATCAGAGGATAATTTGAACAAGTTTAAAAGTTTAGCTGAACAAAATATATCTAGAAGTGATTATCTAAAAGCAAAATCAGAATATGAGGCAGCAGAAACACGTTTGACAAATGCCCAAAATACTTTTAATACGGCATTAGCGGACGCGAAAAATGCGAATATTATTCTAGGAGACGGCGAAAACGCAACGATTGATACAAATTCTGATGCCTATAAAAATGCTTTAACATCTGATTCAGTGAAAATTACTTCCACAACTAATGTGGATGACATCGTTAGTAAAATTAAAGATTTTGTGAAAACATATAATGGTTTAATTACTCAGCTCAATACGCTTTTAAAAGAAAAGAAAAACAGAGATTTTCCGCCATTAACTGATGCGCAGAAAAAAGAAATGGATGACGATGAAATTGAAAAATGGGAAGCAAAAGCAAAAACAGGCCTTTTGAGAAATGATTCGATTTTACAAAGCGCCCTCTCTAGTATGCGTGCTTTAGTTTATGAAGCCAATCCTGCGGTTTCGAATTCCAAATACAATACGTTATACAGCATTGGAATCACGACTTCCAGCTCTTACACTGATGGCGGTACATTGACAATCGATGAAAACAAATTACGTGCTGCGCTTGAAGACGATCCTGATGCAGTTGCAGCATTGTTTACGAATGCAGCTGGAAAAAAAGATGATACAATTATTGTAAACAATGAAGAAAAGAAAGTTGATACACGTGGATATTTAACAAAATTACGTGAAGTGTTGTCTAATACGAAGATAAAGATTGAGAAAAAAGCCGGTCGTTCTACTATGACTGAGAATTCGTATTCATTGGGTAAATCATTAATTGAGATTAAAGAGCGTATCGATGTATGGAAGAAAAAATTAGAATCAATTGAAAATCGTTATTGGAAACAATTCACGGCATTAGAAACGGCGGTAAGTAAATATAATTCTAATGCAAGTTTCTTTACACCACAAAATTAAGGAATTGATATAAAATGGATTTGACAAATGAATTATTACAAATTTCAGCAAAGCTTTATCAACTCCTGTCTTCTTCTATTCCAAAAGGTGAAGAAAGAAGTCAATATATAGATCGAATTAATTTTTTGCTAGATGAGCAGGGGAAAATCATTGATGCTCTCAAAGCGCAAAACTTTCAGTTGAACAAAGAAATCAAATCCCACGCCATGCTTATGGAGTTGAATCGAAGAATAGGGGAAAAATTGCAACTGGTAATGGAAGAAGTAAAAAAAGATCTAAGAGATATACAAAATACCAAAAAAAATGAGAAACATTATATGAATCCATATTCTAATGTTCAAGTTATGGACGGTATGTATTACGATCGAAAAAGTTAATACCTGCTTTTTAAATTCCTAAAAGGAGTGTCTATACATGACAGTGCAAAATGCGCTTAATAGTTATAAACAAAACAGCGTTACAACTGCCTCACCAGGTGAATTAACATTGATGCTATACAATGGATGTTTGAAATTTTTGGCAAAAGCTAAAAAAGCAATTGAAGAGAAAAACTTTGAAGAAAAAAATAAAAATATCCAAAAAGCACAAGCCATTATTAATGAATTAATGGTTACACTAAATATGGATTATGAAATTGCTAAACAAATGTATTCATTATATGAATATATGAATTATCGTTTAATTCAGGCAAATATTAAAAATGATATTGCCATCCTCGATGAAGTTTCAGGATTTGTAACAGAATTCCGCGATACGTGGAAACAAGTAATTCAAATTAATCGACAGCAACAATATGGAAATAATCAACAATTATAAATTTGTTAGTGGTTTACCCACGAAATTTTATAAGAATATGAACAAACTATAATATCGATAAATCAAGAAGAGGCGATTCGTCACTTTGAATATATTTAGCTATGCGCTTTGTTGTATAAAACTGAAATGATAGCTTAAAGGAAATAGTGAAACTTGAAATCGGCCACTGTGATCATCCCAGTGGCTTTTATTTTTTTAATAAAAATTTCGGAGGATTTTATGAGAATTTCACATAATATTACAGCTTTGCATACATATAATTCACTCTCGAAAAACCAGTATTAGAAAAATTATCTTCTGGATACAAAATCAATCGAGCTGGAGATGATGCAGCAGGGCTCGCCATATCCGAAAAAATACGAGGGCAAATTCGCGGACTGAATATGGCAGGCAAAAATATTCAGAACGGCATTTCCCTAATTCAAACAGCTGAGAGAGCATTACAAGAGGTGCACAGCCTATTGCAGCGAGGTCGCGAGCTGATGGTGCAAGCGGCAAACGATGCGAATACAAATGCTTTTATCAACGATTTTAAAGCAAATGGAGTTAGCTATATTAATAGTATGAATCTTACTAATGATGATACCGGAGCGATTGGTGGTTCGGATGCAGATGGTGAAGCTGTATATAACGCACGAACGATCATAGATGATACATTAAATTATAAAGATCAACCTCTGTCCGGATTCACATTAAAATGGTCGTCTGGACTTGAATCAGTGAATGTAGGAACAATTAGTAATGCCCCATTTACTACTTTAAACAGTGGATTTAACTATTGGGAAGGTAGTTCTAACTTTTCGCAATTGAATTCGATGACTGTTTTATCAGAAGTAAACATTCAATTAGGTGCAAATAGTAATCAAACGACTGCTATTCAATTAACGACTATTAATTCCACAACGTTAGGGCTTACAGGAGTGAATGCTGTAACGGATGCTGACAGCGCAATTTTACAGTTTGACAATGCTATTCAAATCACCTCTTCCAAACTTTCATATTTTGGCGCTATGCAAAATCGCTTAGAACATGCTTACGAAAATGTTATGAATACCGCAGAAAACTTAACATCTGCTGAATCAAGGATTCGAGATGTGGATATGGCAAAAGAAATGATGAACTTTACTAAAATGAACATTTTAATGCAAGCTGCACAATCAATGCTTTCTCAAGCAAATCAACAGCCACAAGTTATATTGCAATTCATTTCGTAAAGCATCATAAGGAGATTTTGAACCACCTTACATCCAAAACAACGGATGTAAGGTGTTTTTATTTTCCACACCTAATATGAATATTTTGCTGCTTAAAGCGAATATTAATCAATTATAAAGGTTTGCCTGCAACGACTTATGGGAAAAGAATAAGGAGAGGATTTTTCCGATGTATCGTTCATCTTTTAGAAGTAATTGTCCCCAAAAACGGCAACTTGGCAAATTTGTCGAATTCCTAAAAACATTGCGTGTTTTATAGAAGGATTTTGGAATCTTATGTAGAATATATTATACATAGGGTAAGTAAAGGAGGAGTTTACATGCTAAACTTTAACATTCGCGGTGAAAACATTGAAGTAACTCCAGCAATTCGAGAGTACGTTATCAACAAAATTCAGAAAGTTGAAAAATATTTCAACGAAGGAGTTAACGCTACTGCTAATGTAAACTTGAAAGTGTATAATGACAAAAAGTCAAAAGTGGAAGTAACGATTCCTTTAAAAAATTTAACGCTCCGTGCTGAAGAACGCCACGATGATATGTATGCAGGAATTGACTTAATTGTGGATAAACTGGAACGTCAAATCCGTAAACATAAAACAAAAGTCAACCGTAAAATTCGTGATCGTGAAGGTGTGGGTGTTTACTTCGCAAGTAGTTCATCACCAACGAACAATGAAAACAGCAAAGAAGAAGAGTTCGAAATTGTTCGTACAAAACAATTTGACTTAAAACCAATGGACGAAGATGAAGCCATTCTTCAAATGAACTTGCTCGGACATGACTTCTACATCTATACAGACGCTGAAACAAACAGCACAAATATTGTTTATAGACGCAAAGATGGAAAGTACGGCTTAATTGAAACAAATTAATAACATCTCAAGCTCTCTGCAAGCGCATGCAGGGAGCTTTTTTATTATCGGGAAGGCGCGAAAATACGGTTTCTATTTGCCCGCTATTCGCTTTTCTTTGCTGTTTACTAAATAAATGCTTGCACCTACCAAAAGCATGCCGAACAGCAAATTTTTCGTAATGACTTCATCTAAAAAAATTGCACTGACGACCACTGAAATAATCGGAACTAAAAACGTATAGGAGCCGACTTTGCTTGCTTCCCCTTCGTTCATCAATTTAAAATAAATCACTTGCCCTGCAGCCATCCCGGCTGTTCCGCCCCAAAGAATAGTGCTGATTAAGTCCATGTTCCATATGATGGACTGGACATCTTCAAAAAAGTATCCGGACACAAGAAGGGTTCCTCCGCCAAGGATGAGCTGCATGACCACCATCCAATAAAAATCGACACGGGCTTTGAGTTTTTTGACGAAAACAACTCCACTGGCCCAAGCAAGTGCTGTGGCAAGGGCAAGTATGACTCCGATGGCTGAAAGATGAATCATCAGTCCATCAATGCTCACGAGTACAATCCCAGTAAACCCGAGTACGAGGCCGATAATTTTGGCGATGGTCATGTTTTCGTTAAGCAGCCACCAGGACAAGATGCCAAGAATTACTGGTTGGATGTAAACAAGAACTGAAAACAATCCTCCCGGCAAGTACACCATCCCCACTGTTTGCAAGCCAAGGTAGAGAATGTTATTTAAAATCGCCGAGATGACGTAAAACTTCCAATGCTCCTTCAATCGGATGGCGTGGCGCAATTTCCATGCAAAAAGAAATAATAGAATGCCTGCGATAAAGGATCGAATCCCAGCAAAGAGGAGCGGTGGCATAAATTGCACTCCATGTTTGTAGATGGGCCAGCTGACTCCCCAAATGATAATCAGTAATGCAAGAAGGATATAGGAAACGAGCGGATTTTTGTTTTCCGTCAATGGGCAACCTTCTTCCGTGGTAGACTGTGTGCCCAATAGTATATGTGAGGATTGAGCAGGAGGTTCTTAAGCAATTGGAAGTTTGGCGCCCCCTTTTTTGGCTAGTCACTTCTTGAAAGAGGCTATGTCCAGCTTGGCAATTCCCCTTTGCTCGCTTGTATGGCGTAACACTTCATTGGATTGACTAATATCCTTAATCTGACCTTAAACAAATTATCTATTTTGAATATTTTCTTCCATGCCATCAACGATTTAAAATAAATTTATCATTCTACTTGGTAATCACAAAGGAGCAAGAATCATGACATTACGGAAAGTATGTACAGTAGCAGGAGCTGCAGCCCGCAGTGGTGCTGGCATTCAAGCGGATTTAAAAACCTTCCAAGAGCTTGGAGTGTACGGGTTTACCGCCATCACTGCCATTAACGCAAAACACCCTAGCAAAGAACAAGGTCTTTTCATTCAACCTTTAGATGCCATTGAAGCCCAACTTCTCATCATGAACGAACAAAATGACATTGATGCGTTAAAAACAGGGATGCTTTTTTCAAAAGAAATTATTGAACTGGTGGCCAATTGGCTTGCATCCACTTCCATTCAAAACATCGTTGTCGATCCGGTGATGTTTGGAAAATTTGGTTCGCCCCTTCTTGATTTCGATGCAATGGAAACACTCAAAACGAAACTGATTCCGCAAGCAACCATTATCACTCCTAATATGCCGGAAGCGACTTACTTGCTTGGCGGACAGGAAATCAACTCCATTGAAGATTTGCAAGATGCAGCGAGAGACCTGATGCAGCTTGGTTCGAAATATGTACTTGTAAAAGGTGGCCGGCTTCAAGGGCCAGCAGTTGACATATTATACGATGGGAATAAAATGTATAAATTAGAAGCCCCTCGAATTGATACTATTCACACAAATGGCGCAGGCTGCTCCTATTCAGCAGCTATCACAGCGGAATTGGCAAAAGGAAAGCCAATAGAGGAAGCGGTATTGAACGCTAAAAAATTTGTCACAGCAGGCATTAAACGCTTCATTCCTTTTGAACTTGCCCCTGGTATGATTGATCATCGCGCTTATAAGGTGTATGGAGAAGATGAAGTGCAATTTAAGGTAGTATAAATGTGAAGGCAGTGTGTGTTGGTTTCGCCAGCATTCAACTGCTTTTCTTTTTTAAAAACCCCTCATTTTCACCCTTCCAATTTATTGGCTTTTGCGCAATAATTAATAACGGTTAATTTTGCAAATCTCATCCCCAAGGCGCTTATTTGCACCAATATTCCGCCAATGATAAAATGAAAGTTAAGACTGAATGGGAAGTGAAGATTTTCAATGGCAAATATTTTAAATAAATTATTTGATCTGAACAAAAAAGAGTTGAAACGGCTAAATAAAATTGCTGATGAAGTGGATGCGTTGGCTTCACAAATGGAAAAGCTTTCTGACGAAGAACTAAGAAATAAAACTGACGAATTTAGAGCCCGCTACCAAAATGGTGAAAGTTTAGATGATTTATTGCCTGAAGCGTTCGCCGTTTGTCGCGAAGCTTCCCGCAGAGTGCTTGGCATGTACCCTTACCGCGTGCAAGTGATGGGGGCTGCGGTATTGCATGATGGGAACATTGCTGAAATGAAAACTGGGGAAGGGAAAACGTTGACTTCCACTATGGCTGTCTATTTGAATGCCCTTCCTGGTGAAGGCGTCCATGTAGTGACGGTCAATGAATATTTGGCGAAACGTGACGCCACTGAAATGGGTAAACTGTATGAATTTTTAGGTTTAACAGTTGGGTTGAATTTAAATAGTTTATCGAAAGAAGAAAAACGCGAAGCTTATGCAGCAGATATCACGTACAGCACGAATAATGAGCTAGGCTTTGATTATTTGCGCGACAATATGGTGCTTTATAAAGAAGATAAAGTGCAACGTCCACTTAACTTTGCTATTATCGACGAGGTGGACTCCATCTTAATCGATGAAGCTAGAACACCATTAATTATTTCTGGACATGCAGGGCGTTCAGCGCAGCTCTATGTCCAAGCCAATGCTTTTGTCCGAATGCTTAAAAAAGATGAAGATTATACTTATGATGAAACAACAAAAACGGTTATGCTGACAGAAAGCGGTATGACGAAAGCGGAAAAAGCGTTTGGCATTGACAACTTGTACGACTTGACTCATGTCCGCTTGCTCCATGCCATCAACCAATCATTAAAAGCGCATGTGGCCATGCACCGGGATGTGGATTATGTCGTGCAAGATGGAGAAGTCATCATCGTTGACAGCTTCACAGGCCGTTTGATGAAAGGACGCCGCTATTCTGATGGCCTCCATCAAGCAATTGAAGCAAAAGAGGGCGTGGAAATCCAAAATGAATCCATGACGCTTGCAACAATCACTTTCCAAAACTACTTCCGGATGTACAAAAAATTAGCTGGTATGACCGGTACCGCTAAAACGGAAGAAGAAGAATTCCGCAATATTTATAATATGAATGTTGTGGTCATTCCTACAAACAAACCGGTTGCTCGCGTCGACAAACCGGATATTATCTATGCCACAATGAAAGGAAAATTTGAAGCGGTTGTAAGAGACATTGCGGAACGCCATGCGAAAGGACAACCGGTGCTTGTTGGTACGGTAGCTATTGAAACGTCCGAAATCATTTCGGAAATGTTAAAGAAACAAAAAATCCCGCATAATGTATTAAATGCGAAAAACCATGAACGTGAAGCAGAAATTATCGCCCAAGCCGGCCAAAAAGGTGCCGTAACTATTGCGACAAACATGGCTGGTCGTGGTACGGACATCAAGCTTGGCGAAGGAGTTAAAGAGCTTGGTGGACTAGCGGTTATCGGTACAGAACGCCATGAATCCCGCCGTATTGACAATCAGCTTCGCGGTCGTTCAGGGCGTCAAGGAGATCCTGGGGTATCCCAATTCTATTTATCTCTTGAAGATGAGTTAATGCGCCGTTTCGGTTCCGACAGCATGAAAAACATGATGGCCAAACTTGGCATGGACGATTCTCAGCCAATCCAGTCCAGAATGGTGTCTAAAGCTGTGGAATCTGCTCAAAAACGAGTAGAAGGTAACAACTATGATGCCCGTAAACGTTTATTGCAATATGATGAGGTATTGCGCCAACAACGGGAAGTCATTTATAAAGAACGGAATGCGGTTCTGGAATCTGAAAATATGCGCGAACTTGTGGAAAACATGATTCGCGAGTCTATTGAGAACATGGTATATACTCATACTTCAGGAAATAAAGAAAATTGGAACTTCAAGGCGATGGAAGATTATGTTAAAGCCAATCTCCTAGATGAAGGCGAGATTACAGCAAATGATTTACAAGGAAAATCGCCTGAAGAAATGATTGAGTTTATTTATGATAAAGTAATTGAACGCTACAACGAAAAAGAAGAAGAATTGACGCCTGAACGTATGCGCGAGTTCGAAAAAGTTATTTTGCTTCGCTCCATCGATACGAAATGGATGGACCATATCGATGCGATGGATCAATTGCGCCAAGGAATTCACCTTCGCGCTTATGGCCAAACAGATCCATTGCGTGAATATGAGCAAGAAGGATTTGCCATGTTTGAAGAAATGGTTGCTGCCATCCGTGAAGATGTGACAAGATATGCAATGAAAGCCCAAATTCGCTACAATCTAGAGCGGGAAGAAGTGGCGAAAGGACAAGCAGTGAATCCGAAAGAGGACGGCGAAAAACCAAAACGCCAGCCAATCCGCAAAAAACAAAACATCGGAAGAAACGACCCATGTCCATGTGGCAGCGGCAAGAAATATAAAAACTGCCACGGTGCAGTATCTTAAGATAGTTAGTATTTGCATATCTTCTAGTGGGCAAGTTGTTTGCTGTGGCGATTTCTTTCTCCCACAAACATGCTGTGCAAAATATTGTTTTCCAAAACCGTTGTCATCTCCATAGATGGCACGGTTTTGTTTCGTGATTTCTGAATGGTTGGTGAAGAATAGGGACCATTCAAATCTAGTGTAAATTGGAGGAGCTTTTATGGAATTATCAGATGTGAGAAATAAGTTGGAAACTACAGTCAAAAAATTGGCGGATTTTAGGGGGTCTCTTTGACTTAGAAAATAAAGAGGCTCGTATTCAAGAGTTGGAAGAAATTATGATGATGCCGGACTTCTGGGATGACCAAAATAAAGCCCAAAACATCATCAATGAGGTCAATAGTTTAAAATCCATTGTGAATGAATTAAAGGATTTAGGGGATACCCAGGAAAACTTGGAAATGACGCTTGAGTTGCTGAAGGAAGAGCCGGATGAAGATTTGCAGGCAGAGCTTGTTCAAGAGTTGAAAGAGTTTGATGAAAGACTTGAAAACTTTGAGTTGCAGCTTTTATTAAGCGAGCCTTATGATAAAAACAACGCCATTTTAGAGCTTCACCCTGGAGCAGGCGGTACGGAATCTCAAGACTGGGCTTCCATGCTTCTTCGCATGTATACTCGTTGGGCAGATAAACACGGTTTCAAAGTGGAAACCCTTGATTATCTTCCTGGGGATGAAGCAGGGATTAAATCGGTAACATTGTTAATTAAAGGGCATAATGCATATGGCTACTTAAAGGCGGAAAAAGGGGTGCATCGTTTAGTGCGCATTTCGCCTTTTGATGCAAACGGCCGCCGCCATACTTCTTTCGTTTCTTGCGAGGTTATGCCTGAGTTTAATAATGAAATTGAAATCGAAATTCGCCAAGAAGATTTGAAAATTGATACGTACCGTTCGACAGGTGCAGGCGGCCAGCACGTAAACACAACTGATTCTGCTGTCCGCATTACGCACATTCCAACAGGCATTGTTGTTTCTTGCCAAGCGGAACGTTCGCAAATCAAAAACCGCGAAAAAGCAATGAATATGTTGAAAGCCAAATTGTATCAATTGGAAATTGAAAAGCAAGAGCAAGAACTTGCGGCTCTTCGCGGGGAGCAAAAGGAAATTGGTTGGGGCTCCCAAATCCGCTCCTATGTGTTCCATCCATATTCCATGGTAAAAGATCACCGCACCAACGTGGAAACTGGAAATGTGCAAGCGGTGATGGATGGCGAGATTGATATGTTTATTAATGCATATTTGCGTTCCCAAATTGCATCGAAAAAATAACGGATTATTGCGTGCAAAATCATAGTTGGTTTTGCACGTTTTTTTGTTTTAGGATGGGGGAGTTGGAGGTGGATACGTAAAGGGGAAGTATCTTCACTAAAGGAGAGGGGAAATGAATTAAATGGGAAGGTATCCGCACCAAAGGGGGAAGTAAACGAACTAAATGGGAAGGTAAACGAACTAAATGAGTAGGCAAACGCACAAATAGGAGCCGTATCCGAACAAAATGAGAAGGTATCCGCACCAAAGGGGGAGGTAAACGAACTAAATGGGAAGGTAAACGAACTAAATGAGTAGGCAAACGCACAAATAGGAGCCGTATCCGCACTAAATGAGAAGGTATCCGCACCAAAGGGGGGAGGTAAACGAACTAAATGAGAAGGTATCCGCACCAAAGGGGAAGTATCCGAGCTAAATAAGGAAGCAAACGCACCAAAGGAAGCCGTATTTGAACCAAATGAAGAGACACCCTACCAAATATAGCTGCATCCGCATCAAAATAAGGAGTTAAATCCACTCAATTAAGAAGCAACCACACTTATCCATACTAAAAGAAGTTACTTCAACCTGCCCGAAATTTCTTTTTATCCACAATTTGAAACCGTATTGAACCAAACGATTCTCATAATCTTTCAATAGAAAAAGGCTGTTTGAGAAATCGATAAGAATTGACTTCACAAACAGCCATTTATTAAATTTGACACCCTCTTTTATGTACTTCATTCCTGCCTAGCAATTGTTTAACACATCATTGCATTTTTTATAAAAGATGTTTTATAATAAGAATAGAACATTTGTTCCTATCTAAAGATTTCACTAGGAGGAATTTTTATGGCGCACATTCCGATTGAAGCTGTGCCGTATTTAGAATCAGCCATTTATTTGCCAATGCTGCTCATTGTTCTAGAAAAAGACTATGAGCTTATTGAAAAAGGGCCATTTAAGCTAAAGCGGCCATATGTCCACTTAATTGAAGAGGCAAAAAAGTTAGCTGAAAATGATTTGCAAAATACGAAATCCTATTTAAGAAAACATTCCTTGAAAGTTGTCCAAGGAGAAAGAGATGAATTATTTACTGAATATCATTTTTATTACCAGCAAATTTTTGAAGTTAGAAGATATTCCAACATCCGTTTGCGAAATCGTGTGGAAGAATTGTTGGATAGTTATTTAACAAGAGCGTTGAAAGCCCATTCAGTTTTTCAGAAACCCTAATTCCCGATGAATGGCTTCACGCTGCTTTAAAGCATATTTTAGAAGCATTGTAGCGCATACGTATTGTGTGCAAAAAGCTGTGTAATGGATTGGCAATTTGAATTCAACGTCATTTTTTAAAATGATCATCGTGCTGTCTTCGCATTTTTGGATGTTTATAATCGCATGTTGTGCAATCCAAATATTTTTGGAAGAAGAGGGTGATAAGATTGGCAAAAAGACATATGGCTGATCATAAGATAAGACGATTGGAACTTTGTGTTTCCCTTTTCCCAAAAACATTTTTGAAAAATCTGTTGCTGCTTTGTAAGAAGAGCCTAATTTTTTTAAAGTCTCATCCAAAAGTTTTAGAGGCTTTCTTTTAATGCAGAAAGTATCAAATTTGTCATAGACGCGTGAGTAAGCTTTTCCATCACACTCAATTTGTTCTATGACATATGTGTTTGGGGTAATGTAATACCAATCGAATTTCTTTAATTCATCCATAATTTTCACCCTTTCTTAAAAATTGGAAATTTAGTAGTCTTAATATCATAATAATAAGAAAAAAATAGAAAATCAATACAAATTTTAGAAAATATTGAATTAACTGAAAAAAGGATTTTGAGCTCATTTTTTTGTTCAAAATCAAATTTTCAGCTCTCTTAAAACTAAATAAAGTAAAAAAATCTAAAATTATACTGCAAGAGTTTTATTTTTCTAAAAATATTGAAAATTCACCGCCGATTTTTTATAATAGAAAAAAGGAATCGGGGTGATATCGATGGATAAAAACAATTATTACGCAAACTTCTCTAGTGCGGCAGGTTCCAATCCAACAGTGAACGATTCTGAAAAATTGTTGAATGAAATTTACGTAGATTTATTCTTGAACCGATTACAAAGAATTTACCGGATTGAACAATTAAAGGATTTCATCGATCAGGCGTTGGATGAAAGAAATGAAGAAGCTTTTTATAAATATGCGAAAGAATTAAATGAATTGCAGGAGTCATTGAACTGAGCACCAATATCCATTGAGAAAAACCGCCTTTTGCACAGGTTTTATTGTGGAAAAAGGCGGTATTTTCATGTCTGGTTTCAGAATATACGTTCGCAAAATGAATGATATTTACTATTGGATATGTTAAAATATTTTTACGATATATTGGGAAAGGACGAGGAATATGGCTGATACTTTTGAATTGCATGCTCCGTATAAACCAAGCGGCGATCAGCCCAAAGCGATTGCACAACTTGTTCAAGGTATACGAGAAGGCAAAAAGCATCAAACATTGCTTGGAGCGACAGGAACAGGAAAAACATTCACCATTTCCAACGTCATTAAAGAAGTAAATAAACCGACGTTGGTCATTGCTCATAACAAGACGCTTGCTGGTCAATTATACAGCGAATTTAAACAGTTTTTTCCAAACAATGCGGTGGAATATTTTGTAAGCTATTACGATTATTATCAACCGGAAGCGTATGTGCCGCAATCGGATACATACATCGAAAAGGATGCCAGCATCAACGACGAAATCGATAAATTGCGCCACTCCGCCACAAGCGCCTTGTTTGAAAGAAGAGATGTCATCATTGTGGCATCTGTTTCCTGCATTTATGGTTTAGGGGATCCGGATGAATACCGCGAAATGGTGGTGTCTATCCGAAAAGGTATGGAAATTGAGCGAAATCAGTTGCTTCGCCGATTAGTGGACATCCAATATGAAAGAAATGATGTGAACTTCCAGCGGGGAACGTTCCGAGTGCGCGGCGATGTGGTAGAAATTTTCCCTGCTTCCCGGGATGAACATTGCATACGCGTTGAATTTTTCGGTGATGAAGTGGACCGCATTCGGGAAGTAGATGCATTGACTGGAGAAATCATTGGTGATCGAAATCATGTGGCCATTTATCCAGCTTCCCACTTCGTTACAAGAGAAGACAAAATGAAAAAAGCCATTGAAAATATCGAGAAAGAACTGGAAGAGCAGCTTGAAAAATTTCGGGCAGAAGGAAAGCTTTTGGAAGCGCAGCGGTTGGAACAGCGCACAAAGTACGACTTGGAAATGATGAGGGAAATGGGCTATTGCTCTGGCATCGAAAACTATTCCCGCCATTTGACATTGCGTGAGCCAGGGGCAACGCCTTACACATTACTTGACTATTTCCCAGATGATTTTTTAATTGTCATTGATGAAAGCCACGTTACATTGCCGCAAATTCGGGGCATGTATAACGGCGACCAAGCTCGAAAACAAGTGCTTGTGGACTATGGTTTCCGCTTGCCTTCAGCACTTGATAACCGGCCATTGAAATTTGAAGAGTTTGAACAGCATATTCATCAAGCCATCTATGTATCTGCGACGCCGGGTCCATACGAGAAAGAACATTGTCCGGAAATGATTGAACAAATTATCCGCCCAACAGGACTTCTTGATCCAACAGTGGATGTGCGCCCAATTGAAGGACAAATTGATGATTTGGTGGATGCAATTCAAAAACGGACGAAGAAAAATGAACGGGTGCTTGTCACAACATTGACGAAAAAAATGGCGGAAGATCTAACGGATTATTTGAAAGAAATGGGCATTAAAGTCGCCTATCTTCACTCGGAAATTAAAACCCTTGAACGGATTGAAATCATCCGAGAATTGAGAAAGGGAACGTATGATGTGCTTGTCGGCATTAACTTACTGCGGGAAGGACTGGATATTCCAGAAGTATCGCTCATTGCTATTTTAGATGCGGATAAAGAAGGATTTTTGCGTTCGGAAACTTCCTTAATCCAAACGATTGGACGTGCGGCCCGAAATGCGAATGGACACGTCATTATGTATGCCGACACTATCACGGAATCCATGAGAAAAGCGATTGAAGAAACGAAGCGCCGCCGCTCGATTCAAGAAGCATATAATAAAGAACATGGCATCGTGCCAAAAACAATACGAAAAGAAATTCCAGAATTAATTCGTGCAACTCATGCAGCAGAAGAGGAAGAAAAATATATCACAAAAGTAACAAAAGGCAAGAAGTTAACAAAATCTGAGTTAGAAAAATTAATTGAGTCGCTTGAAAAAGAAATGAAAGAAGCCGCCAAATCCCTCGATTTCGAAAGGGCGGCAGAGTTGAGGGATACAATATTTGAATTGAAAGCAGAGATGTGAAGGGATGATCCCGTGAATCCAAAATAGAAAGGTGACGACTGTGGAAAATAAACAAATCGTCGTGCGAGGTGCACGTTCCAATAATTTAAAGAATATTGATGTGACCATTCCCCGGGACAAGCTCGTCGTGTTGACGGGGCTTTCCGGTTCCGGGAAATCTTCTTTGGCCTTTGATACGATTTATGCGGAAGGGCAGCGGCGATATGTGGAATCTTTATCCAGCTATGCCCGCCAGTTTTTAGGGCAAATGGACAAGCCGGATGTGGATTCCATTGAAGGGTTGTCTCCGGCGATTTCCATTGACCAAAAAACGACAAGCCGCAACCCTCGTTCAACAGTAGGGACAGTAACGGAAATTTACGACTATTTGCGTTTGCTGTTTGCTCGCATCGGGAAACCAGTCTGCCCAACCCATGGAATTGAAATTACATCCCAAACTATTGAACAAATGGTGGACCGCATAATGGAATATCCAGAGCGGACAAAAGTGCAGCTTTTAGCTCCCGTGATTTCCGGTAAGAAAGGTACCCATGTAAAGCTTTTGGAAGATTTGAAAAAACAAGGTTTTGTGCGCGTTCGCATCGATGGGGAACTGCGTGATTTGGATGACAATATTGAACTGGATAAAAATAAAAAGCACAATATCGAAGTGGTGGTAGACCGCATCATCATCAAGGAAGGCATTGAAGCACGGTTAAGCGATTCCCTTGAAACAGCGCTGAAACTGGCTGATGGACGAGCCATAGTTGATGTGATGGAGCATGAAGAATTGTTATTTAGCGAGCATCATGCTTGTCCAATTTGCGGCTTTTCCATTGGAGAACTGGAGCCGCGCATGTTCTCTTTCAACAGTCCGTTTGGGGCTTGTCCGGAGTGCGACGGCCTCGGATCCAAATTAAAAGTGGACATCGATTTAGTGATTCCTGATTGGCACAAAACTCTTGAAGAGCATGCCCTTGCCCCTTGGGAACCGACAAGCTCCCAATATTATCCACAGCTGTTGAAAGCGGTGTGCAACCATTACAATATTCCAATGGATGTGCCCGTTTTCCAATTATCGAAGGACCAATTAGACATTCTTTTATATGGTTCGAAAGGAGAAAAAATTCATTTCTATTACGAAAGTGAATTTGGCAGCGTCCATAATAAAGATATTGTCTTTGAAGGCGTCGTCCACAATATAGAACGCCGCTATCGGGATTCCACATCCGATTGGGTGCGGGAAACGATGGAGAAATTCATGACGGAGCAGAAATGTTCAACTTGTAAAGGGCAGCGGTTAAAACCTGAGAGCCTTGCAGTGAAGATTGATGGGAAAAATATTGCCGAAGTGACGGATTTATCCGTTGAGGAGTTATATAAATACTTTTCAAATCTTCAGTTATCAGAAAAGGACATGCAAATTGCTCGTCTAATTTTGAAAGAAATTAAAGAACGCCTTGAGTTTTTATTAAATGTCGGTTTGGAATATTTAACTTTGAGCCGAACAGCTGGAACATTATCTGGAGGAGAGGCTCAGCGCATCCGATTGGCCACCCAAATCGGCTCAAGGCTTACAGGGGTACTATATGTGCTGGATGAGCCTTCTATTGGTTTGCATCAGCGGGATAATGATAAATTAATTCATACATTACAAAAAATGCGAGACATCGGCAATACATTGCTTGTTGTGGAACATGATGAAGATACGATGCTGGCGGCGGATTATTTAATCGACGTTGGTCCAGGAGCCGGTTCCCGTGGTGGAGAAATTGTGGCGGCAGGAACACCGGAAGAAGTGATGAAAAATGAAAAATCCATCACAGGGCAGTATTTGAGCGGCAAGAAATTCATTCCACTTCCACGGGAGCGACGAAATCCGGATGGCCGCAAAATTACGATCAAAGGCGCCGCAGAAAACAACTTGAAAAACATTAAAGTGGATATCCCATTAGGTATGTTTGTAGCGGTGACGGGGGTATCCGGGTCTGGAAAATCCACATTGGTCAATGAAATTTTATATAAAAAACTTGCCCAGGAATTAAATGGAGCGCGAACGAAACCTGGGAAACATAAAGAAATTACAGGACTTGAATATTTAGATAAAGTGATTGATATCGACCAATCGCCTATCGGACGCACGCCCCGCTCTAATCCAGCAACTTATACAGGGGTATTTGATGACATTCGAGAAGTCTTTGCCCAAACGAACGAGGCGAAAGTGCGCGGCTACAAAAAAGGACGCTTCAGCTTCAACATCAAAGGCGGCCGTTGTGAAGCCTGCTCCGGTGATGGAATCATCAAAATCGAAATGCACTTTTTGCCGGATGTGTACGTCCCATGTGAAGTCTGCCACGGAAAACGCTATAACCGCGAAACATTAGAAGTAAAATATAAAGGCAAAAACATTGCAGAAGTTTTGGATATGACCATTGAAGAGGCAACAGAGTTTTTCGAAAACATTCCGAAAATCCACCGAAAACTGCAAACTCTTGTGGATGTAGGGCTTGGCTATATGAAATTAGGACAGCCTGCTACAACTTTATCTGGCGGGGAAGCGCAGCGGGTGAAGCTAGCTTCTGAGTTGCATCGCCGCTCAACAGGAAAATCCTTCTATATTTTAGACGAGCCAACGACAGGTCTCCATGTGGATGACATTGCAAGACTGCTTTCAGTGTTGCAACGCCTTGTGGATAATGGAGATACGGTATTAGTCATTGAGCATAATTTAGATGTCATTAAGACGGTAGATTATATTATCGATTTAGGTCCAGAAGGTGGAGACAAGGGAGGAACTGTCGTGGCAACCGGAACGCCTGAAGAGGTGGCCAAAAATGCAAATTCTTATACTGGCCGCTATTTGAAGCCGATTTTAGAGCGCGACCGCAAACGGATGGAAAAACTGTTGGCTCAAGCAGCAGATAAGTAAGAAAAATAGCAGCACGAATGACAGTGCTGCTTTTTTATTTTGTCTGGGGAGGCTTGGCGATTATTTTCTAGAAAGTGGCGATTATCCTAACTTGAGAAGAAGTGAAAATTTGCCTCTGGCGATTATGTTCCTGAAAGTGGCGATTATATGGCAAGAGTTGGCGATTATCCAATGAATTCTGGCGATTATCCGAACATGGGGGAGCGGAAAATTTGCCTCTGGCGATTATTTAACCAAAAGCGGCGATTATAATGCAGGTTTTGGCGAATATCCATTCAATCTTAGCGATTATCACTTGTAGAAAAAATTAAATTTTTAGCCATCAGCTTAAAATTTTTAATCTGACATGATTTATTTTTATAAAATTGGCACTTTTATAGATGTCAAGCTTCTGCTAATGTAATGATAAATTTCATTACACTAAAGGGGAGAAGGAAGATGCAAAATACACTTTCAAAGCAAAGAGGAAAAACTGTCGACTTAGTGATTTCGGCAATGTTGATCGCACTCGTTTTTCTGTCCACCATGTTTTTAAATATTAAGTTGCCTATTGCTTCAAACGGAGGTTTAGTTCATTTAGGAACGGCCATGCTATTTATTGTTTCCATTCTATTTGGTCCAAAGAAAGGGGCCATTGCAGGGGCAGTGGGCATGGGGTTATTTGATATTGTTGGTGGGTGGCTTGTTTGGGCACCAATTACGATTATATCGAGAATTTTACAAGGATATATTGTAGGAAAAATTGCTTGGTCAAAAGGAAGCCATGGGGAAAGTCTACCGAAAAATATTTTCGGCATGATTGTATCCATTCCTATAATGATTGGTGTTTATTACCTTGGGGAAGCAATTATGTTCTCAAGCTTTATCATTCCGTTAGCTTCCATTCCTGGCGACCTTGTTCAAAATGCCATTGGGATGATTGTTGCTATTCCAGTGTGTCTCGTATTGAAAAAAATCCCTTACATCGCTTCATTTGCAAAATAAAAATCACTTTCCGGAAATGGTCGAATGCTAGCCTTTCCGGATATTTTTTTATGAAATAGTCAAAAGTTGTTCATAATAAAGCGATGCAAATTTGATAAATCAGGAAACTTTTTGGGTAATTCTAACGTATATGAAGGTATAGAACTTTGAGGGAGGCAGGAAATATGGATAATGAACGCAAACGAATTATTAAATTAGTCGAAGAAGGTGCCATCTCTGCAGAAGAAGCCTTAACATTACTGGAAGCATTGAATAAAAAGCAAAATTCAACTACGACTGAATTCCAATCCAATGCTGTTCCGTTGCCGCCAACGAATGAACAATCATCTCAACAAGAACAACAATCTAGCTCGAAAAAAACAACAGGCTTTGAAGATATTTTTGGGAAAAACTTTAACAGCAAAGAATTCAATAAAAAAATGGACGAATTTATGAATGAAGTGAAAGAAGATTTGACGGAATTTTCAAAAGGTATGATGGGCGTCATCGGTTCAGCTTTCAAAAAACTGAAAGAATTTGATTTGGATTTTCCGCTCAGCAATGCAAAAGTCGAATTTGAAAAACACTATTCTTTCAACGGCGATGAAGTGAGAGCCATTCAAATTGAAATTCCAAATGGGAAAGTGGAAGCGGTACGCTCTGACACTAATGAATTAAAAGTCGTAGCAAAGGTCAAAACATTTGCCATTGACAATGATGAAGATAAAACGATTGCTGAATTTGAACGGGAATTTGTACGATTGAATGATGGCAAATTGGAATTAAAATGCCCTTCTAAGTTAACGCAAGTGAATGTGCAGTTATCCATTCCTGAAAAGCAATATGATCTTATCCTAATGAAGTTACTAAACGGCGGCGTATCCATTGATGGATTGAATGCAAAACTTGTCAAACTACGCACATACAATGGTGCAATTAAATATGCAGTTGGCCAATTTGAAAATGCCGATGTGGAATCTGGCAATGGCCCAATTGAAATTGTGCATGTAAAAGGCGAGGATTTGGAAGTTCAAACGGTGAACGGCCGCATTTACGTAGATGGAGAACTAAGAGAAGTGGAAGCAGAATCCGCAAATGGGGCAGTGATTGTCACAACAAGCGATCAAAAGGCCCGAAAAGTGAAAGCCCAAACGGTGGCAGGAGCAGTTGAACTTTATGTTCCAAAAAATGTTTCTATTAACGGTACAGCATCTACAAATGTTGGAAAAATTGATTTAGGATTGCAAGATGTGATGACTCGCACGGTGGAAGATCAATTCTTTGCTAAAACCGTGCATTTCGATAAACTTGTTGAAAATGCGCCGGTCTTAAAATTAACTGGCGAATCTCGCACAGGCAGCATTATTATTCGATATACAACAATCGGCGGGGAATCCTGATTTTTCAGGGTTCCTGGCCTTTTTTTATTCATTAGCCCCAATTTAGCCCCACTTGCTTTACTCATTAGCGCATCACTCGAATCTTTTGTAAGAGTCCCATAAATACGGATAATAAATAGAAAATAATTTCCCCATATAAAATCCGCTTTTCTCATTACAATCAACTTTACCAAAGAAATGCAACATCTTCCTAATAAAATTTTTTCTAATAGCAGGAATCGTTGTATTATATGTAAAAAACATAAAATAGCATAATTTAAGAAATTTAGTACATCCATTAGCTATTCCTATACTTTTCTATAGTTTCGAATTTCGCCGATAATAATTGAACAGATTAATCTTTTTTTTTCTAATGTTTACATATTGGACTTAGTAAGTTTTTAGTTTAAATCTTAGACATTAAACTACGGACTAGTGGGGATATATTATAGAAAAATGGAATTTAGAGATAACATAAAGTAAGGTTATAATTATTTTTATGAAAAGGAGGAAAAAGAAACATGGTAAAAGAGAAAGCAAAAAGAGTAAAGATTTCCAAAAATGGACAAATATCAATTCCAAAAGAATTTTATGATGCGTTAGATTTTAAGGATGAAGCAGTGGTTGAATTTATAGGTAAAGCGATTGTAGTTTTGCCGGATGAAACAGTGAATTTTTTGGAGAATATAGAAGAAATCGATTTTTCGGTAGATATATTAAGAGATCTTATTTCCCAAGGGTACGAAGGGGAAGAATTGATCCAAAAATTTATTCAAATTAAGAAAGAAATACCAAAAGCTTTGCAACGTGTGAAACAAGAGGCATTAAAAGGTGAAGGGTTTAAAGGGGATTTGGAAGAGTATTTAGAGTTGATGGAAGAAAAGGATGAGGATTAGTAAGAATAGAGTAAAGCCCAGATAGGGAATAAGAATTGACTATTCATTTTTATAATTTTCCAGGCTATAGAAAGAAGTCATCTAACCAGATATCAAATTTGTTTTTCTAATCGTTTACATCTTGCCAATTATAATAGGTTTTATTCTTTTAGTAGTTGAAAAACTTTTTCATAAGTAGACATTTCTATTCCAGGATCGCCAGCTTCAATTCTTGAGATGGTTTTTTGGGTTGTATTGGCAAGTTCGGCTAACTGTTTTTGAGTTAAACCTCTTTGCAAACGCATTTTAAAAATTTTTATACCCATTTTACATTGTACAGAGTCGAGATTTTGGGCAGCAAAAGGGGTTTGTCTAGCTCTTTTTTTAAGCATTTCAAATTGGTTCATTTTTTCATCCCTTCCTATTTCAAGATTTTTCTTAGTTTGGTTGCCATATTAGATTGTTAGTTAAGATTTACTTAGTAAATCTGCAATGTCCATTTCTAAACCTTTAGCAATTTTTTCAAGAGTTTTTATATCTAAATTTTCATAATTAGCAAATTCAATATCCTCTATCAATTCTACTTTTAAACCGCAACGTTCAGCAAGTTGGTGCTGAGTTAAACCAAGTTCATAGCGTCTATTAAGCATATTTTTGATAATTCGAAAAGGAATTTCTAACTCTTCCCATGATTTTGCGAATTCAGGGTTTTTGAGGGCTTCTTTTAAATACTTTTCAAAATCGTCCATAACAATAAATCTCTCCTTTTTACAATTTCACTTACATCGAAAAGTTTAGCAAATTTGGGAGAAGTTAGCCCGACTATGTCATCCATAGCGAAGCATGACTGCAGAGACCCTATTCGATTTTTTGATACGGTTTATCCTTTTCTTTTAATAATTGAATAAATTTTTTATATGTAGATATTTCTATTCCTGAATCACGAGCCTCAATTCTTCGGTGATGTTGCAATTGCTCAGCGAGTTGCTTAATTGTCAAACCAAGTTTGTTCCGCTTTTCATGGAATAATTCCGCAAATCTAAAGTATACTTGTGATTCTTCCTATAATTTTGCAAAATTGGGATTTTTCATTAGTTCTTGAAAATATTTATAAAAGTCCATTAAATCATCACCTTTTTAGAAAATGTGGCTTATGATTTATAGACAATATAAAACTGGGAGTTCGTTTCTATAAAGAATTTTTTTAAGCATATTATACAGGATTTTATGTTTTTTTCATACATATTATGGAAAATAATAATGCAAGCTTCTATTATTTAATTGTAATTTTCTGCACTATGCTAAATATCAAAAAAGTTAATGATGATGTTGTAGGGAAAGGTCCACAATTTGTGAAATATCAACATAATCTTTGGGTTGCTATGAGTATAGAACAATTACAGGCAGCAGTTGATAATTTCAGATTTGTGGCAAAAGCATTCAAAGAAGATAATGGATCAATCACTCTATCTATTCCAGATTTCGATATAGTAGCGTCAGGGGAAACCTAAGATAAAGCCTTAGAACAATTGGCTGAATTTCTAGTGGAATATGTCCAAACTTATATTGAAGAGTTCCCTTTATATTTTCATTCTCCCAATCGACGAAATCATTTTCCGTATGTTTTAACTGTAATGATTCAAAAAAATATAGAAGGAGTTAAGAATTTAATTGTTGTTCCATAAAAGCTTTCCATAATCAAAAATATATGCAAGAAGTGAATGTAAATGGCACATCAAAATTGAGCAGATGCAATACGAGCATACATGTATCTTTGGGAAAAGCGAAAAATTTCGTTTCCTAAAAAGGTGGATAAATCTGTTGATTGCAAAACAGATTTTTGCAAAAATGCAGACCCTTGATTTCTTTTTGATGGTAATCCAGAGCTGACTAGCTCACAACTTTTTACCACAGGTGGACAAAACTCATCCATTTCTATACACACGCTCGCCAATTTTTTACCCCCTGACTATCCCCACTTCTTGCTAAGCGAAAAAATAAATATTCATATAAAAACAGTTATAAAATCAGATAAAAAGCGCTTGATTTATTAATAAAAATCAGTTAAAAATTATATAGAAATAATAAATATGCTGGATTAGCTCAATGGTAGAGCAACTGAATCGTAATCAGTAGGTTGTGGGTTCAAGTCCTACATCCAGCACTACTTTAATCTAAGCTAGGACTCCGATAAAAAGGAGGTTCCTAGCTTTTTTCATGAAGTGACAAATTTCGGTTCTTTGTCAAATGGTGTTGGTGAATAAATTCTAGTGACATTATTTGGTAATATGTAATCGGATGGCTTAGGGGAAATTCGAGGTTCCCCTAAGCTGTTTTTATTTTCGCTAAGTTTTGGGTAAT
>Ga0207747_1000544_pt1 | contig 40947 bp, 38 predicted proteins | sample HigsolmetaGSP11D_FD_184839 | JGI IMG/M metagenome (GOLD analysis project Ga0207747, IMG submission 184839) | High solid enriched microbial communities from the Joint BioEnergy Institute, USA - SP1-1-D (SPAdes) | ecosystem: Engineered > Bioreactor > SSF (Solid state fermentation) > Aerobic >...
TCTTGAACATCCGGGGCAACAGCTACCGGATGAAAGGGAAGTTGCCGCTTCCCTCGAGTACAGCTGGGTCACAGGTGGGTCAATTTTAAATTGGCGCTAGTGGGTCAATTTAAATTCGGCCTTGACAATCTGCAGAAGTACAGGATGAAAGGAAGTGAGCCACACAGACCATGAAGCTGAAAAAACTGTTCCTGATCATCGCTGTTGTGCTGTTCACGCTACTGATTACTTCTACCAAACCATTAGCTGCCGTTCTTCCCCCAACCGCTGCCCCGGAAACTGCCGAGACGGGATCCGACCTTGCGCTGGAGGAAAACGATCCGCAAGCGGACCTCCATGAGACGGTTGCCCAGTGGATACGCAAGATCGCGGAAGAACATAAGCTCGTGCCCTGGCAGGACGCAACCTTCCATATTGAGCCGCTCGGACCAGGCACGCATGGCTGGCTCGTGCATGTCCTGGATCAACAGACACCGGTCGGCTACCTGATCATCGATGCGCTCGAAGGCGGCGGTTTCCGTCTGGCGGAGTACGGGGTCGGAGAACGACCGATCTTCCATCTGGAGACGCTCCGGACGAGCCTCGTGCAGATCGGGATGATCGAATCCCAGGTCACCATCGAACAACTCAGCACGATGCTCGTTCATCCGGACGAATCCGAATCCGTACCTTCTCACGCTGACGAGCATCAGCCATCACTCGTCATCCAGCGCCATTACCTGTACCCGTTCGCCGCTTACTGGAAGGTGCGGGATGAAGAGAGGAAGCAAACCGCATACTTCGATGCCTTCACCGGCGAGCAATACCCGCTCACGAAAGATCCGGTCAGCAAATCCGTTGACGATATCCAATACCTGCCTACCATGCTCACCGAGCTGAAGGACAAGATGCAGTTGCCAAAATTTGATCCATACGAAGATCTTGGCTGGATCGTCGAGGATCCGATTCATGTATCCACGATCGATGATGTGATCGAGCCGCTTCGCCACAAGCAGAGGCTTACGCTTACCATCGAGCTGTACGACGACCTGGTGCTGCTGCCTTATCCGATCATCGGCTACGCCCAATGGGACAAGGCCGAGGCGTATCTGCTCATCTACAGTGAAGGGCTGCGCTATGTTCCGCTGATCGATGCCGTGCGCTATGGTCGCATCTATCTCGAACAGGATTAAAGAAATACTTGGCTGGCGCCAAGTCCTTTAGGACGCCGGTGGCAGCTTGGTATTTCTTATGTCTTACGAGAATGTATGGGAAGTTATACTTTCTATAAAACTAAATAGAAAACACCCCGGCTAGCATCCTGTTATGCTCCCGGGGTGTTCTTGCCTCGACGGCTCCTCCTGCCAGACCACCAGACGTGCAGCGACATCGGCAACATGCCGAAATATCTCGTCATCCACGGCTCCCTCTTCACGCAGCGCCGCGCCCGCTGTTCACGCCTCACCTCACGCGGCGTTTCCAGTGTATAGATGAGTTTCTCGGCGGCGAGTTTCGCCAGATCTCGCATGATCGACATTGATCCGACACATCCTCTTGAGCTGCATGGTTATCCTTAGTATTGCCGAAGAGAATGCCGCCCATTCATACCAGCATTCGGCCAATGCAACCACGTATCCGATCTGTGCGTCTCACTTGCAACACCTGGTCGCCTGAACCGCGACTCAACACGTACTCACGCATCAACCGTTTCCGCCTCAACTCCGGTGCAACGCATACACCTGCTTCATCCAGTTGATCAGGCTGAGTCCGTATTCACTGCGGATGACCTCGGTCTCCTCCACCTTATATACGGTTCCGGCCTTCAGGGCAGCCACGATATCAAGCAGCGGTTCCACCTCGTCAACCTCATGGGTCGTCAGCACCACCGTCTGCTGCTCCATGTCGAGGAAGGAGATCAGCCCCTTGATGATCGACTCCCGCACCATCGGGTCAAGCCCCGAGAGCGGCTCATCGAGCGGGAGAAGCGGCACATTGCGCGCCAGGACTAGAACGAGCTTGATGCGCATCTTGTTGCCCTTCGACAGAATATAACTGTCAATCGGGTATTTCATGTTTTTTCGCATTTCCGACAAATTTGCAACAACTCGCTTCATCTTATGGCATGTGCGAACGCAAATGGGCTATGATAGGTAGGAGAACATGACAAGGAGGGCTTGCTATGAACGGGATCATGATTTTTACGGTCGTTTTCACGATCCTCCTGATCTGGCTCTTGCTTGCGAGCTATCATTACGCATACAAGCGAAAATGGGGCAATGAGAACGCCGCCGTGGACGCGCTTCCTGAACAGGAGCTTGCCGGCACAGATGAAGGGAAAGATCAACGTTGCAAAACGTGAACATGGAGAAATAGAAAACGGGGCCTCCAATTTGATCAGTGAAGACTGACCGATTGGCGCCCCGATTTTAGTTAGTCGATGATTTCGAATGTATATTCACGCGACAGCTTGAGCACTCGCCGGTTCGGCCTGCGGATGAGCACTTCCTTGTCATCCCAGGCGACGACATATCCCCTGACGTCGTTATCAGGGTTGGCATCGCGTATGACCCTCACCTTGGCTCCGCTCTGTCTGAGCGATTCCAGTTGTTCCTCGGAAATCACGATCCTCGGCCTCACTTTCCTCTAAAATCACAACATCACAGATAAAGAAATACTTGGCTGGCGCCAAGTCCTTTAGGACGCCGGTGGCAGCTTAGTATTTCTTATGTCTTACGAGAATGTATGGGAAGTTATACTTTCTATAAGACCAAGAATATAGACCAAAAAGACGTCTGCCAGGACCATGTCTCTGGAGACGCCTCATACGAAAGGTTATGCTTGACTTAGCTGACATGTTCCTTCGAATCGTGATACCAGTGATCCAGCACCTTGCTGGACATGACGCGGCTGTTGACGTATTCGATCTGGTTCGGCGTGAACTTCTCCTGCCAGTTGATCGACAACTCGTCGCATATCTTCACGATCGTGAGCAGTTCGGACCAAGCTACGTATCTCTTATACCAGAAAAACTGAGGATGCTCCATCATATAGGGATATAAATCGTCAAATTCGGTATGTTTGCAGTCGAGGGCTCTCTCGAAATGCGCTTTCGCTTCCAGCAACTTCCGTTCCAAATGATCAAGCACTTTGCGATCGTTCTCCATTCTACACCCTCCTCCCTGACATCACCTTTTATTATAAAGGATAATACAGGAGGATGAAAGCCGGAAACGTATTGAAATTATGCCATCATGCGAAATGGACGGTACCGCCTTCCAGCGATTTGATGCGGACGAGCGATTCGACTCGCACTCCCGTTTCACGGATCTCTTCCGCACCGCGCTGGAAGCCCTTCTCCACTACGATGCCCCAACCAGCGAGCTTCGCGCCAGATTGTTCAACGATGCGCATCAAGCCTTTGGCCGCGTCGCCATTGGCGATGATGTCGTCGATGAGCAGCACCGTGTCTCTTGCGGCGATCAGCGCCTTGGGCAGGACGATGTCCGTCACGATGCCCTTGGTGAAGGAAGGGACGCGCTCACAATACGAATCCGCGTCGGTCATCAGCGTCTTCTTCCGTCTCGCGAAGACGAAAGGTACGCCAAGATGATAAGCCGTAGCAAACGCGGCCGAAATGCCCGAAGACTCCACCGTCAGGATCTTCGTGATGCCCGCATCCCGGTATCGCAGCGCGAACTCTTCGCCTACCTTCATCATCAACTGCGGATCAACCTGATGGTTCAACACCTGATCGAGATTCAAAATCGTTGAATTAATGACTTTCGCCTTCTCCAATATCGCTTGTTTCAATAAGTCCATAGTCCGCCCCCTGTGTTGATTTTCATGAAATGACGAGAATATTCAAAAGAATGATTGCCGACATGAGAATGCTCAACGTTATGTAATATTTGACCGTTTCTCGCCATAAGTCGCCTGGATTGCTCCAAATCAGTCTTTGGAACGCTAAAGCAAATGGAGTATGATCGTAAATGGCTGCTATAACGTGCGGCAATCGTTCACAGACAGCAGACCTAAGAGCACGAGAAAGGAAAGATGCATAAATGTCAGGTCATCAGCTGCGTTTGTCGTCCGTTTATTCTCTCCTCATATTAATACCGCTTCTGGCGGCATGTCAAAGCGAGAACGAGAGGAAGGATGCTTATACTGACATCGATCCTGCAAGCACCGTTGAGCAGGCAGGCTCGGCAAAACATATGAACGATGATCAGGCTGTGCGCATGTCAGGAAACGGCGCAGGCGGAGAGCAAACTTCTCCTGATTCTTCTTCCTTGCTTAGACTGCTGGGACTGGCGATTCATGACGAGATGCAAGCTGTTAAGGACGAATATGGCAGAGCCACAGAACAATTCACGATGGTGGACGGCTCTGATGTGATCGTCGTCCACAGCTATCCCGGGTTTATGGTCGGCTACAATGAACAGAAGAAGATTCACTTCATCGATGTGTTTTCCGATCAGGTCGACCCTGGTCTCGGCGGCATCACCATCGACAGTTCGGTTGAGGATGTGCTGGCGAAGCTCGGAGAGCCGGATCAGCTCACCAGCTCCGTCATGATGTACGAACGGGATGGCTCCGTGCTCAAGCTGGACATCGATCATACGTCCGGCACGATTGTCTCGATCAAGCTCTTTGCTTCCGCAGAAGATTAAAGAACCGAACTTGCAAGTCATGGATAAGCGTTCCCGATCATAACTTGTACTATACAGCCTCGTCCGTAGACAGGCGCAAGGCTATGTGCAAGTCAGGCGGGAAGGAGCTTTCATCTTGAAGAAGTTCATGCAGACGCTGCAAGTCGCATTTACCTATATGGGGACGGTGGTCGGCGCAGGATTTGCCACAGGCCAGGAAATCCTGCAATTCTTCACGAGATTCGGCAGTCTCGCAGCCCTGACCATCGTCCTGACCACATTCCTCATCGGGTGGCTTGGAACGAAGATCCTGCTGATGTCGCGGGAGATCGGTGCCGCTTCATATGAGGATCTGAACCGACATTTGTTCGGAGACCGGGCAGGCCGCTGGATCAGTCTGTTCTCCATGTTGAACCTGTTCAGTGTAAGCGCCGTGATGCTTGCCGGAGCAGGTTCCGTTTTTCATGAGAACTTCTGCCTTTCCTATCCGATCGGCCTGGCGATTACGATGATCGCCACGCTGCTCCTGCTGTCCAGAGGGATCTCCTCGATCATGGCCGTGAACTCTCTGGTCGTCCCCGTCATGTTTGTCTACACCGTGATCGTCGTCATCGTCACTTCGACACAGCCGACGGCCGGAAGTTGGCTGAACCTGACCAGCGCAGAATCACCGTTGAAGATGGTCGCCTATGCCTTCCTCTATGTCGCAGGCAACCTCTCGCTGGCGCAGGCGGTGCTCGTCCCGATCGGCTCCCGCATCGAGGATCGTTCCGTTCTGCAAGCGGGAGGCTGGCTCGGCGGCTTGGGCATCGGTTTCATGCTGCTCGCCGGACACTTCGCCCTCTCTGCACATATGCCCGGCATCCTGCGCTTCGAGATCCCGATGGGCCACACCGTTGCCGTACTTGGAAGCACAGTCCAGATGCTCGTGCTGTTCGTCATCTTCGCCGAGATCTTCACCACGCTCTTGTCCGACGTCTACGGCCTCGCTCTGCAGATCAGACAGCATACAGGATGGAATTCGCTCCTCATCATCACTCTCATCCTGATCGCCTGCTATTTCATCAGCCAGATCGGCTTCAGCAGGTTGCTCTCGGTGCTTTACCCGCTGTTCGGCCTGATCAGCCTGCTCTGGCTGGCGATGATGTTCATGAAGAAGCAGGCAAACGGCAATGTCCGTTGAACTGTGCGGGTAATAGGCATCTTCGCATCTTCCCCCCATGGCAAGCAACTTGGTTAAAAAACATCCAATCATTTCAGGCAATAATCCGGTTCATTCAACGGTTAGTTGGATTTCATCCAACTATTTTCGTAGAAACTGGCGATTTTCTCTCGTTTCGAGGAAGCTAGTTGGATGATTTCCTATTATTTGGATCAAGTCCGGCTTTTTCGCCTTGATTAGTTGGATGTTTTCCAATTATTAGTCGCATTATGAGTCGCAACCAGCAGTCGATGGCCGGATCAGATTACCTCAGCTCGATCAGTTGCGCCTGGGGCAGTTGCCTGCTCACCATGTTTCGCATATAGTCATGGCAAGTAAACATCAGCACCTGGCGATTCCTGCTGATCTGCGCGAGACAATCGAGACAACGCGCCGCTCTCTCCTCATCAAAATTTACCAGGATGTCGTCCAGCACAAGCGGCAATGCTTCATGACCGCCAGCATGCGACTCAACCAGCGCGAAACGCATGGCCAGATACAACTGCTCGGCAGTTCCCCGGCTCAAGCGCGCCGTATCCAGCTGAAGTCCGTCCTGGCGCTCCACGATCAGCCGTTGTTCGCCGAAGGGCGCGAGCACGCGCACGTACCTGCCGCCTGTGATGACAGACAGATAATGCGATGCCTGCTGGAGCACCTTCGGCTGCCGCTCCCGCTCATAGATCTCCCGCGTTCGCCTGATGAGGCCGCTCGCCATCGCATAAACCGAATATTCAGTGACGCTGCGGTTCAGCTCGGCAAGCAGCTCTTCCCTGCGCTGCTCCAGCTCCGCGTGTTCCGTGCCCTCCTTCAGCTTGTCCAGCTCAAGCTCCAGCTTCGCTCTCCGGTCACGCAACTCTTCGATCTGCCCCTTAAGCCGTGCGATCGCTGCTCTGGCGTCCTCCAGCTCAGCCTCCAACCTGGCACCGCCCATGGTCTTCAGGCTGTGCATCAGCTCATCCAGCTTCGCGGGCGTCACCACCCATTCCAGTTGGGAGATGGCCTGATTGATCGATTGCTGCAGTTCCTGACGCCGCTCATCGTGCGCCGCAAGTTGACGAAACTCCGCCTCATCCCTGGCACCGGCGTCCTGCCACAGCTGTGCGATGCGCGCTTCCGTCTGGCGGATTCGCTCCTCGGTACGCTCCAATTCCTCCCGCCATTCGTTCCACTGGCGGTGCAGCGCCTGACGACGTTCGGCCAGCTCAGCGTCCTTCGCGACCAGCTCAGCCAGTTGCCGCGCCAGATCGATCGCAGATCGTCCTCCTGGAGATAAACCGGCTGACAACCCGGCATCCTGCCACGCAAGCTGTGCATCCAAAGCAAACCCTGGTCCATACTCACCATTCCTTGCAACCGATGTGTCTCCCGCTCGTTGCTCGCCGGGTTTGACAACTGATGCTTCATCGGTTACATGCTCATCCGACGCGAACCCTGTTGCCCGATCAAATCCGACGCCCGTTGCAACACCTGATCGATCCCCATCAGGCTCGGCGGCCGGTGCAAAGCCAGCGGCGAGATACTCAGCAGCAGCTTCCGATTCTCCACCAACCGGCATAGGTTCAGCCAGACGGGCATGCAAACTCGCCACCTGCTTCTCGTACTCCGCGATCCGCACCGCATAACCCGCGATCCGCTCGCGGACGGCATCGCGCTGGCGAAGCGTCTGTTTCGCCTGTTCCGCCAGTGAGAACAGCTCAAGCGCCGTCTCCGGCGTGATCCGTGGCGGCAATCCCCGCTCACCGAGCCACGTTTGCCATACGCCCAGCTCATCATCCAACGCTCTGCGGCAAGCCGCCTGATCCTCGGCAACTTCCTGCAAACGTTCGCTGACATCCGTCAACTGGCGGTCCAGCTCGCGCACGCGATCAGCGAGCCGCCTCAGGTTCTGCTCCTCAGCCAGGGAGCGGTCGCTTGCCAGCTCCAGCTCCTCGACTGCGGCGGCAGCAGCTTCAATGGACCATGCAGCAGCCTCGCTCATATGAGAGCGCGATCGTGCAGCCCGTCCTCCACAAGCTGATGGATCCGCTGCTGCAGCGGATGGCAACTCACCTGTAAGCTGCGTGAACAGCGCCATCGTCTTCTCGGACCAGCGTTGCATTTCCCGGGCAATATGGTCTCTGCTCTTGCTGCCATCGGCCTCCTGATTGCGCCACATCACCAGCATCACACCATCCAACGCCAGCAGGACTGCCGCAGAGATAATGGCTGACAGCCACCCATCGTCGAACAGGAACAGCACCGCTGGCAACACGAGCGTCAACCCTGCCAACGCGAGCAACAGCAGCCTCATGCGCCATCCCCGCTGCCGCGCTTCCTGTTGGCGCCGCTCTTCGGCTGCAGCCTCCCATGCCGCTTGCCGCCAGTTCTGCAAGGCTTTGTTCAGCCGGTGCAGGTGTTGACGCCGCTCCTCCGGCGCCAGCTCTGTCCATCTGCCGGCTTGATGGGTGCGCAGCTCCTCCTTCGCTAGAGCCGCCTCTGCCGCAGCCTCATTCATCCGCTGCAGCAAACGCTGTTTCTCCGCTTGCAGCCTGGCTACATCTGCTGCCAATGATTCAGCCTGCCGCCCGAGCGCTGCCAGCCTGTCCCGGAAGCCCGTAATCGCCGAACGCTCTGCCAGAGAAGCGTTCAGCCTCGCGACATCCGCTTCCGTCCAGCTGTCATCGATGCGAACGATCTGTTGCCGCGCCTGCTCCGCGAGCTGCGCAGCCTCCAGATGAGCGCTTCTGAGTTCATCCTGCAGCGAGCGGATCATCGATGCTTGCTCCGCAAGCTCCTCGATCTCCCTCCTGTGAGCAAGACGTCGATCATCAGGCGTTAGTTCGCCAAGCTGCCGCGTCACGTCCGCCAGCTTGGCCGTCAGCTGCTCGTGCACAACCTGCAGCTCTCCCAGCCGCAGCTTCTCCTCCTCGAACCTGCGCAGCGCATCATGCGGAAACAAAGCAAGCTTCGGAAGCTCTTGCAGTTCCAGTTCGGCGGCACGCAGCGTCTGCCATGCTGGACGGGACTGCAAACACTTATCGAGCCAGAGCAGACGACTCTCCTCTTCCCGCAGCTCCAGCTCGGCTGCTGCCAGCTTCTCGCGAAGCTTGTCCAGCTCAGCTTGTTGGACGTGATAGCTCTCCAGCACACTTCGGCTCTTGCGGAGATCGAGGCTCAGCTCGTCTAACTGCTCGACGAGCAGATTGATCGTCTGCTTCTTGCCGCGCGGCTTGAACAGCCGATCGAGTTCGGCGGTGATCCGCTTCTCTGCCTCAAGCACCGCCGTGCCGTTTACACCCAGCCCGGCATGGAACAGATAGCCGCTCAGCTCGTCAGATTGCAGCGTACGCAGCTCCTGCAGCTCCGTCAGGCCAAATGCATAGATGTTGCGAAACACATCCTCGGTGGTGTCGCCGATCAAGCGCCGAAGCAGCTCTTCGCCCCCGCCGGTTCCATCCTCCAGCGTCACCTGGACGTTTCCGCGTGAGGGACGTTTTCCTTGCGCATCAGGAGCATCCACTCGCTGCAGGCGAACCGTACGGCTGTCGCGCAAAATCAGCAGGAGCGCCCCGCCATGCGTTGCGCCAGACAGAGGCTCATACCGCTCCGCCGCCTGGCTGCGCGGTTGAAATCCGAACAGCACCGAGCGGATGAACTGCATCAATGTGCTCTTGCCGGCCTCGTTCGGTCCATGCAGTAACACGATCGGCGAATCCGGCTTAAGCTCCAGCACGAAGTCGCGGATCGCGCCGAAACCGGCGATCTCGATGCGGATGATCCTCACCTCTGACCGCCCCCTTCCAGCAGCCGATCGAGCAGCCATTCTTCCGCCCTGTCCAGCAGGTCGCGCAGCTCCTGATGATCGGTTGCCGCATGCACGGCATCCGAGGCGGCGCCAGCGTAGACGGCCCGTCCTTCACGGATATATTTTCCAGCCCTTGAACGAAGCAGTTCCTCCGTCACCTGCTCGGCATAAAGCGCAAGTTGGGCCTCATCCATTCGCAGCTCTTCCGCGAGCCGCATCAGATCACCGATGAAGCTGTCCTGTCCGATCAGGCGTTCACGGTCGATCAAACTTCTCGTATGCGGCTTGATGCTCTCGATCCAGACGAAGGGATAATCCGGATCCGACTCGGCATGTTGGCTCTCTTCCCGATTCCACTCACCGGCCAGCTCATCGAGGAAAGAGGTGCTCCTCAGCATACGGTTCAGGCTGGTTCGCCCGCTCAGCACGAGCCTGACAACAACCGGCAGCCCATCGGCGTCGGCGCTCTCCCTGATCGCATCCAGTTCCCTTGCGATCCGCTCCTGCACCTCCTGCTCCGATCCAGCATCCTCTATCGTGGCCTCCGCCTGAAGCCAGCGCACCGCATCTGTCGAGCGAAACTGCATGCGTACCGTCTTGTCTTCCTCCACATCGACGATGTAGCAGCCCTTGGCACCTGTTTCCTTGATGCTCCGCCCCTGGGTATTGCCTGGATAAACGATATGCGGCGCTTCATGCAGGATGCCGCGCACGTGGATGTGCCCAAGCGCCCAGTAATCGATGCCGGCTGAGATCAGTTCAGTGCGGCTCGAAGGTGCGTAGTTGCCGTGATCGGCCGCACTGTCGACATTCGTGTGCAGGACGCCGATCTGGAAGACGTTGCGGTCCGCAGCGCGGAACCTGAGCGCCAGGTTCTCCGCGACCGTCGGAGCGGCGAAGGAGATGCCCTGCACATGAGCGAGCAACCGGCCTGACCGGTCATATACGGCATGCATCTCAACTTCATCCCCCGGGAACACATGGATCCCCTCGCGCGTTTGCCATTGCATGTGCTTGCCGGACAACGGATCATGGTTGCCATGCGCGATATAGACGGCGATCCCCTCAGCCGCGATTGTCTCCATCGCTCGCTGGAAGCGAAGCTGCGCGCGCACCGAGCGATCCTCAAGGTCATAGACGTCTCCTGCGATGACGATGAAATGCACTTTTTCCTCGATCGCCAGCTCAACGAGACGATCCAGCGCTTTAAAAGTGGAACTGCGGATTCTGTCCCGAATCGGCTTCGGGACATCGGACAGCCCGCGGAACGGACTGTCCAGATGCAGATCCGCAGCATGCATAAATCGAAATGTTGCCATCGATCAGCTCACCTTGAAAGAATGATAGACTTCTTCCAGCTCACGGATCACCCGCGAGATGGAGGACTGTTCCTTCGCCCGCTCATTGGCCGCCTTCGCCATCGTACGGCGGAACTCATCATCCTTCAACATTCTCTCGAGCGCCTGGGCCAATGCCTCAACATCATCAACCGGCACCAGCAGTCCATTGACGCCATCTTCGATCTGTTCAGCGATGCCGCCTGCGTTCGTGCCGATAAGCGCCAGCCGGCACAGAGCTGCTTCAGCGAATACATTGCCGAACGCTTCCGCGCGTGACGGAAGCACGAACAGGTCGAAGAACGGCATCAGCTCCTCCGGATGCAGCATATAGCCGTAGAAGATCGTCTCATCATAGATGCCCAGATCTACGGCCATCTTCTCCAGCGTCTCGCGCATCGGGCCGTCGCCGATCATGTGCAGCACGAAGGAATAGCCGCGCTTCTTGAGCAGCGACAGCGCCTCCAGCAGCACGTCCAGCCCTTTCGCCGGTACGAGACGGCACAGCGTGACGATCTGCGGCACGCCATTGTCATGCTCAACCGGCTTGAAGCGGTTCGGGTCGAAACCGTTCAGGATCACCTTCACCGCTTCCGGCCTTTCGATAAACTGCGAGATATATGACTTGAACGATTGCGATACGGTGATGATCAGATCCGTCTGCTCTTCCAGCTCATGATAAAGCGACGTGAGAAACCGATGCTCGGGACCTCCTTCCTCGATCCGCCCGTTCAGGATGAGCTCCCTCTCATAGCTGGAGTGAATCGTCATCAGGACCGGCGTGTCCGGAAACAGCCGTTTCATAATCAGCGCCGCGATCGGATGATGGGCGTGGATGATGTCATAACTGGCGTTTCGCAATCTCATCTGCGCGAACCAATAGTAGTCCTTGAGCGTCTGCATATATTTCTCAACGATCGGCTTGCCGCTGTAGACCGTCCAGTCAAAGGTCGCAAAAGCAAAATCATCTGTTCCCTTGCCGCGTATGCGTTTGGGCAGCGAGAACAGATCCATCTTCCAGTTCATCTGCAGAAACTTCTCCTGAATGTAAGGTACCATCGAGGATACGCCTCCGGGCTGTTCCGGCGGGAAGAATAATGCTTGCAATATGTTCATAAAGCGTCCTCCTTGTTTCTCTCTCTATCCATTATTTTACCTTATCGCCTCTCAGGTTTGGAATGACTCCTTACGACAATTTTTGATATACTGGTGATAAATGATTTTTTTGACACGGAGGAATATTTTTGAACTTCATGGAAATGCTGTACGGGACGACCGGCAAGGCTGTGTCCTCCATATGCATTTTAGTCATTCTTGTTCTTATGTTTATGATGGTTGCTCGTTTATATATGAGCAGGCGCAAGAAAGCGTATCTGTCTCTCGCCTTGTCGATGATCCTCGTCACCACTCAGTATGTCTTGATTCTCATCCTGGAACTGTCGCCGTCAGACCCGTCCGTCACGATCTATGTCGTGCAGGTGCTGAAGGTGCTGGCTTTTATCTGGATCAATCTCGGAATCTATCAATTGTACAATCCGACGGGACGCATCATTCGGTTCGGTACATATGGACTGGCCCTGCTGGCGCTTGGGCTTGCTGTCGTCCAATTCCTGCCGCTTGATCCGGACTCCGGCTTCTTCGCCTGGCTGTCCAGCAAGCTGCTGCTCGAAATCATCCTGCTGGTGCTCATTATCGCATCCTTCTTCACGATCCGGCCTTTTATCGGACAGCATGGCAAGTATGTCTCCAGTCTTGCGTTGTTCTTCTTTATACAGGTCAGCCAGATGACCAACGCTTATCTCTTTGATGATCAAAATGATGTTCTCCAACTGTTGGTGCACTATTTGCCAGTCGTTTATTACGGCACGTTGTTTATGATCGTATTTGACCGGATCGTGGAACTGCTGTATGCGGTATACCAATCTTCCATCCATGACGGGCTGACCGGCGTATACAGTCGCAACTTTATCATCCATTATGTGCAGCAACTGCTGAGGAAACGGCAGGGGGCCGTCATATTCTGCGATATTGACAACTTCAAACGGCTGAATGATACACAGGGACATCAGATCGGAGATGCGGCGCTCAAGTCTGTCGCTTCGATCATGATGGAGGTTGTGGAAGGGCAAGGCAAGGTGGGCAGGTATGGAGGAGAAGAAATGATCGCCGTTCTCGAGGATCCATCGGGGAAAGTGGCGAGAATAGCCGAACAGATCAGGCGGCGCGTCGAGAAGGAAACCATCGTTACGGTCAGCGTCGGGTACAGCCGATACCGGCAAGGCATAAGCGCGCATGACCTCCTGAAGCAAGCCGATGAAGCGATGTATGTCTCGAAGAAAACCGGCAAAAACAAAGTGACCGCCTACTCAAGCAAAATGCCGAAGCTGCTGGACAACGCCAATTGAACCTTAATGCTGCATATGCATCCCTGAAAACAATCGCTGATCATCCCAGGCCTCTCTGACTGGCATGCTGCAGCTTCTGAACGGAGGCTCGCATGATCCGCTGCCTGGTGGCAACTGCGCCTGGTATGCGCTGCATGCAGCCTCGCAGACACATGTGCTGCATCTGACTTCACGATGAGAAGCGCCCGTATGGCAGCCTCCGCATGTATGGCATCCGCTTGCGCCATACTAATCGCAGGAGGCGATGCCTGGTGATTCGTCCGCCCCACATCATGGACGAGCTCTATAGGCGATCGGATCCGTTGCTCCTGCTTCCGCGAAGCCTTTCAGCCGGAGGCGGCAGCTGTCGCATACGCCGCACGCAGCCTCTCCGCCGTTGTAGCAAGAGGTCGTCAGCTCATAAGGCACGCCGAGCCTCAGCCCCTCGCGGATGATGTCCGCCTTCGTCATATGGATGAGCGGCGCTGCGATGCGGATCGGCTTGCCGGTGACGCCCACCTTCGTTGCATAACGGATCGTCTCCTCCGCTTTGGCGATAAACTCCGGACGGCAATCGGGGTAGCCGCTGTAATCGAGCGCATTCACCCCGATGAAGATCGTCGAGGCTCCGATGACCTCCGCAAACGAAGCGGCGATCGACAGGAACAGCAGATTGCGGCCGGGTACATAGGTGATCGGAATCTCATCCTGGCTGGACTCCCCTGCCGGTACATCGATCGAATGGTCGGTCAAGGCACTGCCGCCGATCTCCCTGAGAAACGAAAGCGAGACGATCTTATGCCGGTCGCTGACCCCATAATGCACAGCCACGGCACGCGCGTTGTTCAGCTCATTGCGGTGACGCTGCCCGTAATCAAAGGTGATCGGAAACAGGTCAAACCCCTGATCCCTGGCGATTCCCATACATGTTGTACTGTCCAGTCCGCCGCTCAGGATGACGACGGCTCTTTCCTGACTTGTCATCTCTTCATCAACCTGCCTTTATCTGCTCTCAAGTACGCTTTCATTTGCTGACTGTATGAAAGGCTGTGTTCAAGTTGATTGCTGCCTGGCGGCTACATTGTGCAGACCAGTAAACTTTAGCGGAACCAGGAGCCGTTATTCGGCGGAAAAACCGCTTTTTTCTGATGCTAACGGAACGTACTGCCGTTATTGGTCACTCTGGACGGCGTTCGCAGCATTCACAAGGCACCTCGAAGATAAACACAGCCATATTGAAAAAGTAATTCCACTTTACAAACAACGATGGAACGGTACGACTCTCCTGGCGTTTAACGCTAACCTTCGCAAACCCATCCCTCATACCGGACAATACTTGTCGACCATTATGACAAATACTTGTCCACCATACGGCCGTCCACTCTCACTATACCCTTCGCATCCCCGGATCCCAAATGATCTTGTGCATCTGCAGGTTCAGCTTCACCTGCGACAGCCCGTCCCGCAGCATCATCTCCACCAGCTTCGCTGGCGGCATCGTCTCCCATACCGGGCTGAACAGGATCGTCGCGCGTATCGCATGCTCACTCAAGACACGTTTCGCCTCTGCGAAATCCCGTTCCGTAGCGATGACGAATTTCAGCTCGTCCTGTTCACGCAGAAGCGCCAGGTTGTCCGCGATCATACGCTCGTTCTCGCCGGAATCCGGCAATTTATAGTCCATGATGTAGCGCACGAGCGGCGATTTCACATTGCTCATAAACGGCTCCAGGGGAATGGCGCCATTCGTCTCCACATGGATATCCACATACCAGCCTGATTCAGCCAGCGTCCGCAGCAGCTCCTGCGAGCGCTCGCCATACATCAGAGGCTCGCCGCCCGTTACGCACACATGTCTGGCCTTGAAGCCTTTGGTCCGCTCCATGATCTCGCCGATCGTCATGACCGACTCCGCCTCATGCGGCGGATAGCTGTATTTCGTATCACACCATACACAACGCAGGTTGCAGCCATACAAACGGATAAAGACGGTCGGATAACCGGCGCGCGTTCCTTCGCCTTCGACCGTCTCGTAAATGTCGACCATAGGAATGCGGATGTCCGCCCGCCGCTCGTCTGCAGACATCGACTTGTCATCCGCAAGCTTCAACATCGATTATTCCTCCATTAGTGCCTTGGTCACTGCGGCATAGCTTGTCGGCGTCTCCCACAGTCGCACTTCCTCAAGTTGAATGTTCGGGTACAAGCCCTCATCCTGAAGCTGATCCTTGATCTGCTCATACATCCAGACCACCATGTTCTCGGCCGTCGTGTTCATCGGCGGCAGCACTTCGTTCAGATACTTGTGATCCAGCTTGTCGATCACCGCTTCCTTGGTGATCCGCTTGATGTCTCCGAAGTCGATGGAGATGCCGCGGAAATCCACCTTGCCGCTCATCACGACCTGAAGCTTGTAGGTGTGGCCGTGCAAGCTCTTGCATTTGCCCTCGTAGCAATGAAGATGATGGGCACTGTCAAACGTGAACTCCTTGGAGACGAGAACCCGTTTGTCATGGTATTTCAACTGGTGCTGATCGATATCCTGCCCCAGGATCTGCACCTTCTCAGGTATGTTAAAGCTCATGGCAGCTACACCCTCTCTTCAGATTCTCATCTATGTTCCAATCGCAACATGCGCCTGACTATGCCAGCCGTCCACGGGATTCAACCATTCCCAATCCCAATCGCAGCTAAGCTCAGCCGACACTTTTTAACCCGGCATGAAAAGTCAGATATTATTATAGCATGTGCAGCAAAAAGGCGACAACTCAGCGTAACGATTCCATCTAAGCTCCCTAACAAAACCCATTAAAACCGTGGATTCGCTTTTGCTTAAGACCTGACTTTAGTCCGCGGGAGGTTGCGAAGTGATCATTTTTTTGCCATTAATAATATATAGCTTCGCATCAACTACAGGATTCTAACCTGCGGGAGGCTCTTATGACGATCCAATTGCCAGAGGAATTTCTGCGTCGCATGAAGCTGATGCTCGGCGACCGATTCGAATCATTCATCGCAAGCTATGAAGAGCCTCGCGCCTATGGTCTAAGGCTCAACACGCGCAAGCTGTCGCCGCAGTCTCAGGCCTTTGACCGGCTTCGCGCCCTGTTTCATCTGGAGCCGGTCGCGTGGTGTCCTTCCGGGTATTATTACGATGAAGAGACGAAGCCGGGATGCCATCCATACCATGCTGCCGGAGTTTACTATATACAGGAGCCGTCGGCGATGTCTGCCACTGAACTGCTCGCCGCACAGCCAGGCGATATCGTGCTCGACCTGGCGGCCGCGCCGGGGGGCAAGTCCACACAGATCGCCGATCATCTGCAAGGACAGGGACTCCTGGTCAGCAACGAGATTCATCCAGCACGAGCATCGATCCTCTCTGAGAACATCGAACGGATGGGCATTCGCAACTCCGTTGTCACCAATGCTTCACCGGGTCAACTGGCGGAGCGGTTTCCGCGCTTTTTCGACCGGATCATGGTTGATGCGCCTTGCTCAGGCGAGGGCATGTTCCGCAAGGAACCGGAAGCGATCAGCGAGTGGAGCGAGGCGCAAGTTGCCGTATGCGCCGCGCGGCAGCAGGATATCCTGCGCGATGCCGTCCGGATGCTGAAGCCCGGGGGAACGCTCGCCTATTCGACCTGTACATTTAATGAAGAAGAAAATGAACAGATCATCGCCTGGCTCACCGCAGCTTATCCCGAGCTGACACTCGTGCAGATGGAGCGTTTCTGGCCGCATGAGCGGCGCGGTGAGGGGCATTTCGTGGCGGTGCTTAAATCTACAGGGGCAGATGATGCTGTCGACGCGGACAATGGCGGCAAACCTCAACGCCGGCCGAAAGCGTCCGGGCAGTCCAGGAAGGCGTTGGATGAGGCGATGGCCCTGTTTGAAGACTTCGCAGGAGCTGCGCTGGCTCACGCCTTCTCGCTGCCTGACGGCGAGCCGCTGCTGTTCGGGGAACAGCTCTACTGGCTGCCATCGGTCAACCGCGCGCTGACTGGCGCATTGCTCACCGGACTCAAGGTCCCCCGGCCGGGGCTTCATCTCGGCACGGTTCGCAAGAACCGGTTCGAACCGTCCCATGCGCTGGCGCTTGCCATCAGGCAGGAGGACGCCAATCTGAGCGTGGACTATGCTGCTGACAGCGCCGAAGCTGCGGCTTACTGGCGCGGTGAGACGCTGCGCGTGACCGGGGATCTCAAGGGCTGGGTTCTCGTTGCGGTGGACGGATTCCCGCTCGGTTGGGGCAAAGCTAGCGGAGGCGTGCTGAAGAACCATTATCCGAAGGGCCTGCGCCGTCCGAACTGATCGAGGTTGCGGTGGATTTCCCTCAGTCTCTCCGAATCATCGCGCAGTTCCGCTTCGATGCGGGCGATGATCTCCTTCACATGGTTGCCTGCCTCGTCGGGCATCTCGATCTCGCCATGAGCTTTGACGATGTAGACGAGACATTGGACAATCTCCCGCAGCATATGTAATTTGTTGTTGTCCGCAGCAACCTGGGCCAGGAACAATATGTGGTTGATCTCATCAAGCGTCAGCTTCATCGGATCACACCTCCGGCCGCTTTTCGCGAGTGTTACTTCCATCATAACCTTATGCCGAAATATGTCAATATTCCGCGGCATCCTCCGAGATTGAAGCTGATCTGCCTGTACGTCGGTCTCTATCCCGTAAATAATAAAGGAACAACAACTGCCCCCTCAGGCGGATTGTCATTCCCTGTTGATCGTGACCGGTCACTGAACAGGTGCATTCTCGAACAGCAGCTCGTCGATTGGCCGGTTCTTGTAGAGCACCGTCAGGTTGAATGATTCATATTCCTTCTCCTTGTCCAGTTCCCGCATAAGCAATGAGGCGATCTGTTCACGGTCCCTCTCGCTGCTCATCTCCCGGAAATCCATATAGCCGGTCAGCTTGCGCTGGCTGATGTCAATCGTCGCCGTGCCGATCGGCAGTTGTCCGTTCCTCTGGGAGTAGATGTCATAGGTGAGCGTATCGCCGTCATCGCGGACGAGATGCACGGAAAATTCATCATCGATCCCCGTGCCGATCGCTGCTGTATCCTCAACATCCGCGCTGTCCTCATGCTCCAGCTCATAAACTTCCAGCAGCTCGCCATTGTGCTTGACTTCCAGTTGGAACGAATCGACGAGATCCTCGTCGAAGTCGGATACGAGCAGTTCCACCGCTTGCTCGATCTGATCCGGAGTTGGCTCGACCATCCAGTTGATCTCGCCTATGCAGTCGCTGCCGTACAGCGTGACGAACGCCTCTGCGAGCCAGCGGCGATCCTTGGCGTAGATATGGTATTCGACCGAATTGCCGTGTTCGCCCGTGATGACCAGCTCATAGGGATCGTATTTGTATTTGTCCGGTTTGCCAGCAGCCTGCTGTTCGTCCTGGTGGTCGCTTATGTCGCCGCCGCTGGTTCTTCCTCGCCGGGTACGGTTTGTCCTGCCTGCCTTCGCTTGCGAGGTGCGGCGAGTCATCTCAAACGTACCTTCCGCTTGATCCGGCTCATAGTCGGTCAGGTTCGATTCATCATCGACATAATCCGCCTCGTAGTCGTTCCAATCATCCTCAGCCTCGCCGACGAACGACTCGATCTTGCCGATGTTGTGCTCCATCGCGATCACTTGATCAAAGGCGCTGTACGTGACGATGACCTCGCAATCAACGGCGTAGATCGCTGCTGCGAGCGAGTTGATGTATTCCTGTACATGCTTCAGAACCTTCTTCTTGTCTGCAGGGGATAGGATCGTCTTCTCCAACTGGACAGCCCCCGACAATCTGCTGCCTTCACGGAATACCAGCGTAATTTCTCCGGCATAGCGGCCATTGAGCACAATATCGCTGACTTCGCCGCCGGATGTCCGCATATCAGGCCGAATCGAAATGGTGGACATCGAACTTCCCTCCACGTATATGGATGTGATGCATGTAACGGTCTTAGCGTTTCCTGTGTACCGCATTCTATCCACAATTCGCCGAGCAAAGTTTCGTGGCCTGATCGCTACCTGACGACCCTTCCGCCGGATGCACCAGTTTATCTCACACCCTGATCAACGGCAAATGCTTGCAAAGCGCTACATGCACCGCTTCCTCGTTGTTCGATACCGTAACCTCATCCGCCGCCTGCTTCACCTCATCCGGTGAGTTGGCAACCGCTATCCCGATCCCGGCGAAACGAAGCATGTCGATGTCATTGTAGTAGTTGCCCATCGCCAGTATCTCGGACCGGTTCACCTGCCAGATCTCCGCCAGCTTCTTCAGCGCGATGCCCTTGCTGACATCCGGACGCATCACATCGACGAAGTAATCGCCGCTGCGGATAAACCGCAACTCCTGCTGATCGTCCGGCCAATCGCGCTCCACCTGATCCATCATGTCCTGGCTGCCGAACATGCAGAACTTGACGAGCGGTTCGCTCACCTCAAGCACATCGTCCACCATATCCGGCATCGCCAGGTAGGCTTCATACATCATCCTGGCTTCCGAAGTCATCTGATCGACGATCATGTTATCGGATGTGTTCAGATCATAATGGACGCCGCGCTCCCGGCAAGATCGAATCAGTTCTTCGACGTCGCGGACAGAGAACGTAAACTCATGCAGCACCTTTCCGTTCGTATCCATGATGGAGGCGCCGTTATGCGTGATCATGACGCCTTCCAGCCCAAGCTCCTCCATGACGGGTTTGGCGCTCATCGAACCGCGGCCGGTGCACAGCACGATCTTGACACCTTGCTCTGCCGCACGCCGAATCGTGCGTATAGTGTTCTCGCTGATGCGATGGTCGTCATCCAGCAGAGTGCCATCCACATCAAGCGCGATCATTCTGATGCTCATCTCCAGTTCCCTCCGTTAATGATGCAAGCTCTGTCTCTGTCAGTTCTCTGTATCTTCCAAGCGCCAGCCGCGGGTCAAGCTTCAGACCCCCCATGGCAATCCGCTTCAGGTAGACGACTTTCTTGCCAACAGCGGCAAACATGCGCTTCACCTGGTGAAATTTGCCTTCGTGCAACTCAACCTCGATCTTCGAGCGGCCTCCGGTTTCGGTCGGCATCGCTTCAAGCACGGTCAGTTTCGCAGGCATCGTCACGTAACCGTCGTCAAGTTCGACGCCCTGACGAAACTGCTCGATATCCCTGTTATCGACCAACCCGTCGATCTCCGCATAATACAGCTTCGGTACGTGCTTCTTCGGTGACAGGAGGCGATGCGCCAGCTGACCGTCGTTCGTGAGCAAGAGGAGCCCTTCGGTATCCTTGTCCAATCTGCCGACAGGGAACGGTTCGAATGCCCGATGTTTGTCGCTCAGCAGATCGAGCACGGTCCGATCCCGCAGATCCTCCGTTGCCGAGATGACGCCAGCCGGTTTGTTCATCATCAGATAGATGTACCGTCTGAAATGCACCCGCTCCCCGCGCACCTCCAGTACATCAGCATCCGGATTCACCTTCGCGCCGCTGTCCTTGACCGTCTCGCCATTGACCTTGATCTGCCCGGACTTGGCCAATTTCTTCGCCTCCGAGCGCGTTGCCAGCCCAAGATGGCTCAATATTTTGTCGATCCTCATCTGCTTGTCCGAATGATTGATCGCTTTCTCACCTCCGTGGCTTGCGTGCCAATTGTCCGAGCTTAGCTTCTGCATCCTCGTTCCGTAAACGGAACGAGGAGCCGCTATTGGATTAGTTTAGCCCATTTCTCGTGCGCTAACGGAACGATGAGAAGCTGTCACTGCCGCGTATCTCTCACTCACTCGCTCCGCTTCGCCCTCGCCAGAGCTTCTTCCAGCTCACCTGCCAGCATGCGCAGACCCCATACATCTTCCTTGTCCCACAGCTCATTAAAACGCAGCTGGAACTGAACGGCTTCCCGTACACGATGATAGAAATATAACTCCTGAATATTGCTCAGCAACTTCGATACGAGATTGGAATTCGCCTCAAAGTCTTTCTGTGCAGACATGATCTCGTTGCGAATGCTCGACATTTCCTGATCCAGTACATAAGCGGCTTCAGCGGCTCTGCGCAGCCTGAGCTGAACCTCCTCGGGCAGCTCTTCCTTGTATTTATAGTTGAGGGAATGCTCGATCGTCGCCCAGAAATTCATCGCCAGCGTGCGGATCTGAATCTCTGCCAGCACCGGTTTGACGCCCAGCGCCGTCTGCACCGGATAGCGCACGATCAGATGATAGCTGCGATACCCGCTTTCCTTCTTGTTCGTAATATAGTCTTTCTCGTACAACACCTGCATATCGCTTCGCTGACGGATGATCTCCGCCACGCGGTGGATATCCTCCACGAACTGGCACATGATGCGGATGCCGGCGATATCTTCGATGCCGGTCTCCAGCTGATCATGCGGCACACCAAGCGACTTGGCTTTCGCCAGGATACTCGAGATGCGCTTCACTCTGCCGGTTACGAATTCGATCGGCGCAAGTTCCTCTCTCATCTTGAGCTCCGACCGCAAAGCCTTGAACTTGATCTTCAATTCTTCCACAGCCTGTTCGTAAGGAAGGAGAAATTTGCTCCAGTCTCTTCCGTCCATGCTGACTCCTCCGTTTCATGGAACGTTTATGCATCAGCTCCGACCGCTTGAGAAATATGCTCATACCCATCCTTGCGCAGCAGTTCCAGCAGCCTCTTGTTGATCGAGCGGTTCACTCCTGGACCCTGATAGATCATCCCCGTGTAGATCTCAACCAGACTGGCCCCTGCACGAATCATCTCATATGCGTCATCTCCCGTAAAGACACCGCCGGAAGCGACGATCGGGATGCGCCCTTCTGTCAGCCGATAGACCTGTCTGACCACGCCCACCGACAGACGGTTGAGCGGCTTGCCGCTTAGTCCCCCGGTTTCCTCCCGGTGCCGGCTGCGAAGATGATGGCGCGTGATCGTGGTGTTCGTCGCGATGATCCCCGATATGCCGCTGGACTTGATGATTTCGACACAACCAGCCAGCTCTACCTCCGACATGTCCGGAGCGATCTTGACCAGCACCGGTTTCGGCGCCGCCTTCCGTTCAGACGCTTGTTGATCCCGCTCCTCGATGATGCCCGTGAGAAGAACGTGCAGATCATCGCCATGCTGCAGATTGCGAAGATCAGGCGTATTGGGCGAGCTGATGTTGACGACAAAGTAATCGCCGACATCATATAATATGCGCAAGCATGTGCGATAGTCTTGGACGGCCTCCTCATTGGGCGTCGTTTTGTTCTTGCCGATGTTGACCGCGATCGGGATCGGCCTTGCGCCAACCGTCTCGAGATTTCTGCGCATCGCCTCGGCGCCGTGATTGTTGAATCCCATCCGGTTGATCAGCGCCAGATCTTCAGGCAGGCGGAACAACCGCGGCTTGTCATTGCCAGGCTGCGGCCGCGGCGTCACCGTTCCTGCCTCGATAAACCCGAACCCCATATAGGAAAAAGCTCCCGCCGCCTCTCCGTTCTTGTCCAGACCTGCTGCCAGTCCGATCGGATTCGCAAACGTCATATTCCATAATGTCTGGCGAAGCTCGGGAGCCGAAGGGGAAGAAAAAGCCGCGCTCAGCATATGGCGCACTCCGGGCATGCGCTGGGCTGCCTTCAGTCCGCCAATCGTCAGATGATGCGCCTTCTCCGGATCCATCCGAAACAGGACAGGCTTCAGGATCTTCTCGTACAGCATGTATCGCATCCTCCTCTGCAATCAAATACCCTTGGAACAGTTTATCTCGTTCGCTCGCAAAAAGAAAGGATAATCGTTTGCAATCAGCAAGGCTAACTTATATAATTTCTATCAATAGAGGTATTATTATGTCTGAATTAGTGGGTGATGATGATGGTTAAGAAGAAGCAATCCTATGTTCAACGTTACAAGAAGGAAGAAGCACCTATTAACCGCAAAGCGCTCATCTGGTATGCATCGGTATTCGGAGGCGTGCTGCTCATCGTAATCCTGCTCTTGCTGTTGTTCTGATATGACACCAGTTGGCACGGCATCAAACCTGACCTGGCTCCGGAGTGGCGCTGGATGCATGATCTATAAGTCTGTACTGGCTCCGAACGGTGATAACTGACAGGTACAATTAGACCGCTTGTGCGAAGCTTGACCGCATCCCTGACAACAGGTGATGCTCCAGGCTCGTTACAAGCGGTCTTTATTTGCTTGCATTCAGCTTATGCTCAGCGCGCGGCCACGCTTATCCTGCAAGACCCAAGTTATTCGGTCTTGTCACGCAGGATCACCAACTGCTGATCCTGGATCCACACAACATCCAGACCGATGATTTCGGCGAAGAAACGGACTGGCAAGTATGTCCGATTGTTCCGGGCATACGGCGCTGCATCGATGCTCTGGCGGATCTCGTCTCCGTCAGCAGTGCGCAGCGTGATCTCAGCCTGTCCCAGCTTGAATTCGATCGTACGTTCATCGTCAGCCAGCGTGACCTTCTGGCCATCTGCCGAATAATCCATGACAAATCCAAGCGCCTCCGCGATGAAGCGAACCGGTGCCATCGTTCTTCCGTTCACCGCCTCCGGCTGGGCATCGAAACGGATCAGCCGGTCTTCGTATACCACCTGGATATGAGCAGACGGCTTGACGGAAGCCGGAAGCTCGTACAGCTTCACCTGACGGATCACATGGTTATAGGAGTCTGCGATCAGAAGCGATCCATCTGCTGTTACCGCCACATCATACGGACGGTAGAGCAGATTATGGCCTTCGATGCCATTCGCGTATCCGTGTTTCTCAGGTATGCCCGCGACGGTCGTCACCTGTCCGTCCTTCAGATACCGAACCGCATGATTCTCGCTGTCGGCGATCAGCAGCCCGCCATCGGCTGTAAGTGCGATCCCCTTCGGCGAGTAGAACAACGCCTCCAGCGCAGGACCATCCTGGTAGAAGCCTTCGGCGTACAGCGCCGCTTCCTTGTACAGCACACCGCTAGTGGCATCGGCATACACACCGCCGGCCACGGTTGTGACTGTCTGCTTCGCCAGATCGATATAGCGAATACGCTGATTGCCGCTGTCGCTGACATACAGATTGCCGTGCTTATCGAGAGCCAGGCCAGAAGGTTCATTAAACAGCGCGTCAGCCAGCCGCCCGTCGCGATAGTCGCCCGCCTCTACCACAATGCCTGGGATGACTTCCACGATCCTCTCCGAGGCAGCGTTCAGCGTCGTCACACGTCCGTTCTTGTCGATCTTGCGAATCGCGTGATTCAGCGTGTCAGCCACATAGATCGTGCCGTCCGCCGCAACCGCCACATCGCTCGGATAATAGAACCTCGCCTCACTGCCAACTCCGTCTCTGAAACCCATCACGCCGTCACCGGCAATCGTCGTCACCGTGCCATTCGGCGCAATCTTGCGGATGGCGTGATTGCCCGCATCCGCCACGTAGATATTGCCCTCCGCATCGTAATCCAGGCCGATCGGTTGGTCGAACGCAGAGCTATCAGCAGCCCCGTCGAGCAGCGAGCCAACCGGCAGATCTTTTTCGTCGCGAAGGAAGTTCACTCCGCTGAACCGTTCAATGACATTCCCTCTGATTCTCTTGATCAACTGATTGGCCGTATCCGTCACCATAACCGTTCCGTCAGGCAATGCGAGCACCCCGGAAGGGTTGCGCAGCTTGGCCGGGTTGTCAAGATCATCTGCTGCGTACCGGTCTCCCGCATACCAGGCAGTTCTCGTCATCCCGTCCCAATCGTTATTCGCCAGCGATGCCCGGTCTGCACTGACTGATGAAGCCAGTGAGACGATACCAATCAGTCCTGTGATCACCGCTTTATTGATTAACCTCATGGCAATCTCCTTTGCTTGTTATAGTCCGTTTGATTCCATGCGATCCCCACGTTCAGCAAAATGCCGCATCCAATCCTCACAACAGTCTCTTAATAGGTCAGACCCTTTACCTCGATCGGATAGGATACCTCTTGACCATCCTGATCAACGAACATGACCCCTTTGAGCAGGATGCTGCCGCTTGCAGGATCGGATGAGTTGAAGTTGAGCGGAATGCTCAGCAGGACCGCCTCATCCACCGGACCGTTCGTTGCATCTCCCAAACTCAAGATGGTGATGAGCAATTCCGTCGCCTGTGTAAAGTCCGCATCGTGATCGAGATAAACACCCGTCCCGGTCGAAATGTTCAGCTCCGCATCCGCAAACACTTGCCCAACTGCCTCGGCCATCATGTACTTCAGTTCAGCCAGGCTGACGTTCAGGCTCAATTGCTCCGCATCAAATACGATCGAGAACTGTGCTCCATGGAACCCTGCTGGGAAATTCTCCATGACCAGATCAATCATCATGTTGGAATCGTATTGTTCCTGGAGTACCAGACTGACAGCAGGCTCTGGATCGCCAGGTTGCTCTTCTCCTGGTTGTTCGCCTGGCGAATCCGGATTCGAGCCCGGATCCGAAGGACTGCCTGCATCTGCTGGATTCGTTTGCTCCGAGCTTCCGCTTTTGGCTTCTTCCTGATTTTTCAGGAAAGCCTCTCTCTCCTCTTCGCTGAGATTGGTCATATGCCGTTCGACAGCTCTTTGCTCAGCTTGCTCCTCCGCTTGTCGATTGGCCTTGTCAAGTTCTTCCTTCTTCTGTTGAACCCGTTCCAGCAGCTCCCGATTGCTCTCAGTGGCGTCCTGTCTTTTCCTTTCCCTCTCGTCAGCATCTTGCTCCTGTCTCTTGCGAGCTTCCTCTCTCTGCTGCAAGACCTCCTCACTGTACGCATTGTCATTACGACTCGGAAGATCCTCCGGGAGATAGTCTTCGATTCTCGACCTGATATCTTCACTCAGATCTCCGCTCTCAAGAAGGCCTTGCACATAATGATTCACGAGATTCATTACGTTTTCGTAATAAGCATCCAAATCCTTAACATCTCGAAGTTGTTCGATCATCTCTTCATTGTCGGTTAACCGCAGAAGGTATTCCAGTTGTTCCCTGCGAATCTCATCGCTTGACTGCATCATTTTCAATGCATGTTGAACGTAGTAGTCATCCCAAAATTCAGGCGTGGTGACGATTTCCTGTCCGCCGGATCCCCTCACGATCAAGCCTTGGTAACCCGGGTAAACGACGCTGCTATCCTCCTCATCGGAAGTCGGGCTCGCTTCTACGTAACCCGAAACAACCAGGATAACAGGCAGGCCTGTTTTCTTGCTGATCGCAACGATAAAATGCGTCCCCCGCACGCCCATCGTCGCATTCGGTGTTTCGATCCGATATGTATCCGAGTCGCTTTTGGTATTCACGTTGGAATAAGCCGAGCCCGATGAGAGATAGAGACTTGTCTTCATTGCTCCCGATTGCTCCAGCAGGTCTGCCACATAGACCTCAGAATTCTCAGCGATGGTGACCTCATCCTCCTGATCGACGATGCTGAGCGTGACGCTGGCACCTTTCTCGGTGATGATCGTATCGTTCTGATTAACGGTCATTTTCTTGTAGATGCGATAGGGTTTGGAGCCGCCGGCTTTCTTCAGGTATGCGGTTCCTGTCACATCCACAACCGATGCCGCCCGGGACGAAGCAGCCTGCACCGGCGATGTGAGCATCGGTCCGATCAGGCCGAACGCGAGCACGAAGACCAGAATGACCAGCATGGTCCGAAACGTTGCAATCCTCAATGAATTCATCATCAAACCTCCAGGCTGATTTGGGTAAAATTGTCGTCAAGCTTATTGACCTCATTGTATGATGATTTCTATTAATTAGCAATTATTTTCAGTGAAAAAATGATAGGAGGAACACAACAGCTGCATCACGATCCAACACCGTCAGGAGACGGATTCTCCCCGCTCTTTCGCCTGCCCGGAACCATCCTTGAGCCCGAGCACCTCGTACAGTTTCACAGGCACCGTCTTGCCCTTCATCATCCGTTCCCCGATGCAATTGTATTCAAATCGCTCCTTCGTCCGCTCATAGGTCGATTCAGACACGAGGATCTGCCCGGCGACGGTGTTCGATTCGATGCGCGAAGCGATGTTGACATTGTCGCCGATGGCCGTGTAATCAACCCTGAGGTATGACCCGATATTGCCGACAACGACCTGACCGGTGTTGATGCCTACGCCGATATTGACGGTTACCCCGTATTTGTCATGGATTCGCCTCGTAACCTCCTTCATGCCCTGCTGGATGTCGTACGCCGTCTTGACCGCATAGTACGGGTGATCCTCCACGTCCAGCGGCGCATTGAAGATGATCATCGCCGCATCGCCGATGAACTTGTCGATCGTGCCTCGGTTCTCGAGCGCCTTCTCGGTGATCAGGTCGAACATCGTATTGAGGAAATCGACCACTTCCTCCGGTATCAGCTTCTCGGACAGCGTGGTGAAGCCGCGGATATCGAGGAACAGGATGGACAGCTCCTTGCTGATGCCGCCAAGCGGCAACTCTTCATCGCTGCGCGCGATCTGCCTGACGAGGTCAGGTGAGATGTATCGCCCGAACTGCCGCGTGATGAAGCTCCGCTGCTTCTGTTCGAAGTAAGTTTTGACCGCCATGTTGAGGAAGAAGGTCACGAGCAGCACCGCGATCGGATACACCGTGTTCACATAATAATCCGCCGCCTGGAACAAGCCATACTGGCCGAACATCATCGCCAGGGCGAGGACGATCACCGACAGCGTGCTGTAGATCGGCTTGAGCAGCCAGGCCATGGCCAGCGCTGCCGCGAACAGGATCGCCATCAACAAGGCGGTGACGGTGTAGCTGGCACTCCGCACCATCTCGCCCTTCAGGAGCTGATCGACGATGGCAGCCTGGGCATAGACGAGATTCACATTGTTTTCGACCGTCGTATGGCCCGTATCCTCTCCCATGCCTGTCAGACCGAGCAACACGATCCGATCCTCGAAGAATTCCGGCGGGAATTCGCCATTGATCACATCGAGATACGAAAGCGTCATGAAGTCATAAGAAGTGGCGTCATACTTGATTGTGATCTCCGCTTGCGGATTGTCCCTCAGGTACTTGCTCAGATCCGCACCGGCCAGTTCCGCCGTCATGTAAGCAAGCGATGGGATCGGCCCCTGGTCGGTATCGAGCATCAGCCAGGTCTTGCGGATAATGCCGTCGTCATATCCCCGCTCCGCATAGCGGTTGATATGCCCCAGCCTCGCCTGTTCGGCCAGGATGCCAAGCGGAGGTTGCAGCGTTCCCTTCACGAGCTGATCCTTGTGCACATAAACAGCCCGCTCGAGACTGCTCTCCAGATTGACGGCAGCTGCAAGGATCACGTTATCCACAAGCGCCAGCTGCTCAGCGAACAGCTCATCTATGTATGGGTCCTCACTCTGGCTGACGAAGTGGATATCGAAGGCAACCGCCTTGGCCAGAGACACATTATCGAGGAATGGGATATAAAACTCCCTGCTGAATGGAAATCTGCCCAGCGCCTCTACGGTCGCATCGTCAATCGCTACGATGATGATGTCTTCATGCGGCATATGCGTCATCGAAGCCTTCATATCATAATCGAAAACGAGATTGTCGAGCACCTTGAAGGGGTTCACACGGATGATCTGATGATCTGGCGATGCGGCAAACGTATACGCCAGGATGATAAGGCAGAGGGAGAGATTGGCGAAGATGGAATAGCGCAGCATTTTTTTCTTCATAACAGACTGATTCCTCCTGCGGGGTTACTCCGGTTTCCTTCCCGTTACGTTCATCGTACACTACCATAAGCAGGAATGCATCAAATTTTCATAAAGAAATACTTGGCTGGCGCCAAGTCCTTTAGGACGCCGGTGGCAGCTTAGTATTTCTTATGTCTTACGAGAATGTATGGGAAGTTATACTTTCTATAAGACTAAAAAAAGAGCCGGTTTCCCCCGACTCTTCGATGAACGATCAAATCCAGGCTGTTATTCAAATGGTGTATCTTGCACCTTGATCGAATCCGTTGGGCATCCGTCGAGCGCATCCTGAAGATCGTCGTAGAGGTCCTCAGGAATCTCGGTAACGCCGCGGTTGCCGTCTCCGCCATAGATGCATTCTGCCAGACCGTCATCGTCGTAGTCGAATATATCAGGAGCCGATGCTCCGCATGCTCCACAAGCGATGCACGTGTCCTTGTCTACGCAGGTATATTTTGCCATGTGTGATCCTCCTCGATATTATCGCTCTGACTCCTCAATAAATATATTACAATTTGATAGGAAGTTCAACGGATAACGTTATTGAAGAAAAATATCTGGTGGTGTAAGATTTTTCAGATGTGATCAATTCCACAAATAACCGCAGACATGTTATAATATTTATATTATATATACATCCAGACTTTTTATCGCACCTTAAGGAGGAAAAACGATGTCTGGCAAAGTTTATATCTTCGACACGACTCTTCGCGATGGTACGCAAGGGGAGGGCGTCAGCCTCTCGGTTGAAGACAAGCTGAAAATCGCTCAGAAACTCGATGAACTGGGTGTTCATTATATTGAAGGCGGATGGCCGGGCAGCAACAACAAGGATATCGAATTTTTCGAACGGGCCAGATCACTCAAACTGAAGCATGCCAGGATTACGGCGTTCGGCAGCACCCGGCGCAAAGGCATCAACGCGCAGGAGGATGCGAATCTGAACAAGATTCTGGAATCGGGCGTTTCCGTCGCCACGATCTTCGGCAAGTCCTGGGACTTCCACGTCACAACGGCGCTGGAGACGACGCTGGAGGAGAACCTGGCGATGATCGGCGACTCCGTGCGCTATCTGAAGCAGCATGGCCTCGAAGTCATCTATGACGCCGAGCATTTCTTCGACGGTTACAAGCATAATGCCGAATACGCGCTGGAGACGCTGAAGCAAGCCCATGAAGCCGGCGCGGACTGGATCGTGCTGTGCGATACGAATGGCGGCTCGATGCCGGATGAGATCAAGACAATCGTTCAGACGGTGAGGGAGCACATCCCGGCCAAGATCGGCATTCACGCCCACAACGACTGCGAGCTCGGGGTAGCGAACAGCCTGGCCGCCGTCCAGGCCGGCGCACGCCAGGTGCAGGGAACGATCAATGGTTTCGGTGAGCGCTGCGGCAATGCCAACCTCGTATCGGTCATCCCGAATCTGCAGCTCAAGCTCGGCTATGAGGTGATCTCTGCCGAGCAGCTTCGCGGCTTAAGCGCCGTCGCCCGTTATGTGAGTGAAATCGCCAACGTCAGCATGCCGGTCAACCAGCCTTTCGTCGGCAGCGCGGCATTTGCCCACAAGGGCGGCATTCACGTATCCGCTATCCGCAAGCATCCCCGGACGTATGAACACATCGAACCGGAGCTGGTCGGCAACAAGCAGCGGGTGCTCGTGTCGGAGCTTGCCGGACAGAGCAATATCATGTTCAAGGCACAGGAGCTGCAGCTTGATTTCGCACTCGACAGCGAACAGGCCAGAGCGGCGATCAACCGCATCAAGCAGCTGGAGCATGAAGGCTACCAGTTCGAGGGCGCCGACGCTTCGTTGGAGCTGTTGCTGCGCGAAGCGGCAGGCAGCCTGAAGGAAGCATTCACCGTCGAGTCGTTCAAGATCCTCGTGGAGAAGTCAAACGACCGTTCCGCCGGCGTTGTGTCCGAGGCGATCGTCAAGCTGAGACTCGGTGACGAGATCGTCTATACGGCGGCCGAAGGCAACGGGCCGGTCAATGCGCTCGACAACGCGCTGCGCAAGGCGCTTGAGCAATATTATCCATCGATCAAGGGCATGCACCTCGCCGACTATAAGGTGCGCGTCATCGACGAAAAAAATGCAACCGCCGCGAAGGTGCGCGTGCTTATCGAATCGGCGGATGAGAGCAATTCCTGGAGCACCGTCGGCGTGTCGGAGAACGTCATCGAAGCGAGCTGGCAGGCGCTGGTCGACAGCATGCGCTACGCGCTCATCGGCCAGGAGCGCGTCGAGCCGCAGCCGGTAGAGCCGAAGCGCCAGGGCATCGTCAATCATTAACAGTTCATTGCTTGCCTGAACTTGTAACGGACACCAGGAAACATTATCTGTGGCAAAACGGCCGTGTTGATATCGAGAACCTGACGAATAACGTCTCTCATGTCCTTTAGAATTTTCCCATGGCATATTTTCGCGAATTCGTGTTATTGATGTCCGTCAGATTCCATGTTAACCGATTTAACGAAAGGGCCGCCCCATCGGGACGGCCTTTCGTTATATTTGGGACCTGCTTAAGCTTCTGCGACGAAGCGATTCGTCAGACGGCCGAGCTTCTCGATCTCGATCGTCACTTCATCGCCCGGCGCCAGATAGACCTGCTGCTCCGGCGGCAGGCCCAATACGACGCCTTCCGGCGTGCCAGTCAGGATGATGTCTCCTGGTACCAGCGTCATATGCCTGGAGATGTAGCTGACGAGTTCATCGCAATAGAAGATCATGTCCGACGTGTTGGAATTTTGGCGGACTTCACCGTTCACATAGGCGCGGATCGCCAGCTTGTTCGGGTCGCCAACCTCATCTGCGGTGACAAGATACGGTCCCAACGGGCTAAAGTCGTCGCAGGTTTTGCCGAGCAGCCATTGGTGCGTTCGCATCTGCAGGTCACGCGCCGACAGGTCGTTCACCGCGCAATAGCCAAACACATGGTCCAGAGCTTCTTCCTTGCTGACGTCCTTGGCGCGCTTGCCGATCACGATGACCAGCTCGGCCTCGTAGTCGAGCTTGCTCGTCACCTTCGGAATGGCGATGTCCCGCTTGTGGCCGGTGAGCGTATTGTTGAATTTGTTGAACAGGATCGGGAACTCCGGGATCGGCGCATTGGTTTCCTCGGCATGCTTGCGATAATTGAGCCCGACGCAGATGATCTTGTTCGGATGGGTGACGCATGGGCCCCACTCGACCGATTCCTCGTCCAGCACGTAGGCAGGGCGCGAAGCCAGAGGAAGTCCGGCGATATAGGCCGCGAGCGCCTCCACCGCCTGCTCTCCGCCAGCGATCACACCCATGACAGAAGTGTGTAAGCCGTCAGTCGGCTGGGCGGCAAGCGCTGCGGCAACATCCACGATGCCGTGCTCCGTAGCGATCCCCAGCGTTGGCTGACCGTCGCGCATGATGGTCACTAGTTTCATGAGAGATAACATCCTTTCGATCGTATGATTGCGTGTCGGTGTGAGCATAAGTCCGCTCTCGACCGATTATGAAGAGGTGCTGCTCCGCATCATCCGCCAGGTGATGTCCTGCACCTGCCTTATGCGTTCTTCCCGAATACGACGCCGCCATCGATATAAAGCGGCGACCCCATCATAAACTTCGACTCGTCGGAGGCAAGGAACAGCGCAGCCTTGGCCACATCCTCCGGACGTCCTAGTTCGCCGCTCAGCTGTCTGCTCTTCAGACCGGCATAAGCCTCTTCGATATCATCGTACGATGTTCTCAGGTAATTTTCAACGAACGGAGTCAGAATCGTCCCCGGCAACAGCGCATTTACGCGAATATTGTACGGGGCATAATCGACCTGCATCGACTTGGTAAGCGACAGCACGGCCCCCTTCGTAGCCGCGTAGGATGCGCGGCGCTTCAGGCCGATCTCCGCGATGCAGGACGACATGTTTATGATCGAGCCGTTGCGGCGCTCCATCATGTGCGGCAACACGTATTTGCTCGGCAGGAAGACGCCGCGGATGTTCACCTTGACGACGCGATCCCAATCCTCCGGTTCCAGCTCGTGCAGCATCCCGACACCGCTGATCCCTGCGTTGTTAAACAGCACGTCGATCTTGCCGAAAGTGGCAAACGCCTGGTCTACCATCGCCTTCACCGAAGCGGGATCCGTCACATCCGCCTGGATAAACACCGCACGCCCGCCCTCGCGCTCGATCAGTTCGACGGTGCCGAGGCCATTCTCCTCGGACAGGTCATTGACGATGACGCTTGCCCCTTCCTTCGCGAACAGCTGTGCCGTGGCTCTGCCGATCCCGGATCCGGCACCCGTTATCAGGGTGACTTTGTCTTGTAAACGCACCTTGATTCCCTCCTGTATTGGTTTAAATGAGCACAGATCTGTGGTTCATCACTTATTGTGCCTGGATGCTCCGAACTCTTGCGGTTCGTGCTGGCCATGGACGGTCGGATCAATGCTCCATATGGTCTTCCGGCTGCGCCGCCTTGACCGTGAGGCCGCCGTCCACCATGAGCAGATGTCCGTTCACCTGCATCGCTTCATTGGAAGCAAGGAACACGACCGCATCTCCGATCTGTCTCGCTGTTCCCAGCCGCTTCATCGGATTCGCCTCGATCTCTTGCTGACGGATCCGCTCATCGGCCAGATACTCTGCGCACAGGTCCGTATCTGTCGTGCTGGGGCCAACCGCATTGACGTTGATGTTGTATTTGCCCAGCTCGATCGCCAGGCCTTTGGTCAGCATGTGCGCCGCAGCCTTGGACGACTGGTAGTGCGGGATGACCGGGCTGGTGACGAGCAGGCTGGCCGTGGACAGGATGTTGATGATCTTGCCCCATCGTCTCTCGATCATGGACGGTGCCGCACGCTGCGAGGTGAGGAAGATCGACTTGACATTCGTGTTGAAGGTCCGATCCCAGGTTTCTTCCGACACCTTCATAAAAGGCTCGAACGGCGCAATCCCGGCGTTATTCACCAATATCTCGACATGACCCAGTAGCTTCTCCACCTGGTCGAACATGCGCCATACCTGTTCCTTGTTGCCGACATCTGCGCTGACGGTGATCGCCTTGCTGCCGAGCGCGCGCACTTGCTGCGCGATTCTCTCTGCTTCTTCCATGCCTTTGCCCGGCAATTCCGCGATAGCCACATGGGCGCCTTCCTCTGCCAGACGCATGACGATCGCCGCTCCGATGCCGCGCCCTCCACCTGTGACAAGCGCAAGCTTTCCTTCTAATCTTCGCATTGCCAAACTCCTTTCTTCATGCCTTGGTTATATCGACGCTGCAGTGCGTTCATTTTCACCGTAGCTCATGAGCCGCCCTTACGGTTCAACCATGTGAAGCGACGTATCGATGGATGGTCTTCACTTCCGGCTTGTCTCATTACAAGCTTGGTCCGATCCGATTGATGCTGAATTCCGTATGTCCCAGAATCTCCGCTTTCGTCAGCTTGCCGTTTGCGGTTTCCAGTATCTCGTTCCAGATCAGGTGTCCTGCTTCCTCAACACCAAGGACACCGTCGAGGATGCCGCTGACATCGACGTCCACATTGTCTGTCATCCGCTCATATGTCTGTTTATTGCCCGTGATCTTGATCACCGGCACGATTGGAGCGCCTGTCGGCGTACCGCGCCCGGTGGTGAAGCATACGAGGTGAACGCCGCTTGCCGCCATGCCGGATACGCATTCGATGTCGTTGCCGGGGGAGTCCATGAAGTACAGTCCTTTGCCCGGGATCGGCGCTGCGTATTCGAAAGCGCCAACGAGCGGTGCTGTGCCGCATTTGCTGATGCAGCCGAGCGATTTCTCCTCGATCGTCGACAGACCCCCCGCGATATTGCCAGGGCTCGGATTGCCGCCGCGCATATCTGCGCCCATACGGGCGACCTCACGCTCGAAGCGCTCGACGAACCTGTACAGCTGATCCGCCACTTCCGGCGTCGCGCAGCGCTTCGCTAGCACGTGCTCAGCGCCGATGATCTCCGTCGTCTCGCTGATGACGACCGTGCCGCCTTCGGCGATCAGGAGGTCAGAAGCGACCCCGAGCGCAGGGTTGGAGGCGATGCCGGAGGTCGCGTCCGATCCGCCGCACTTGACGCCGATCCGAAGATGTCCCGCCGGAATCGGCACCGGCTGCATCGCATCCAGCTCGCGCCGCATCTCTCTGGCCAGCTCTGTGCCGCGCTGGATCGCCTTGATCGAACCGCCGCACTCCTGGATGTCGATCACTTCGATCCGTTTGCCCGTCTTGCCGATTTCCTTCGCCAGTTCGTACGGGTCGATGACTTCGCAGCCGAGGCTGACGATCAGCACAGCGCCTACGTTCGGATTCTTGCCTGTACCGGCAAGCGTCTCGAAAGTCCGTTCCTTGTCGGCGCCGATCTGGCTGCAGCCGTGCTGATGCGGAATCGCCACCGTATCCGGCACCATCTGCATGATGCGGCTCGATACCTGATTCGAACAGATGACGGTCGGAATGATAAGCAGATGATTGCGGATGCCGTAATCTCCGTTTGCTCTTGCATAACCCTTAATTTGCAGCATGTGATCCTCCCTCTGCAGCCTGATCGCCGCGTCCGCGTATGCCTTCGATATTGTGCACATGAACATGTTCGCCCGGCTGGATGCGAGCCGTCGCCCGCCCGATGACCTCGCCGTACTTGCGGACTTCCTCACCCGCTTCGATCGCCCGGATCGCAAGCTTGTGGCCGAACGGGATATCCTGCAGCAGCGTCAGTTGTTCGGTTTCCGTCCCCCGCCGGAATCTGATCTCGCGGCCTGCCTTCAGATCCTTGAGCGCTGTGGCCACATGATCCTGGGCATCAACGACCAGGGCGTCAGCACCCGCTTCAATAGACTTTGCCAATGCCTATCACCTCGTCATAAGAATGAAAAAACTGATGGTTCCTATTCTCTGTTGATGAAACAGAACTGCACTGACCTTAGATGTTTTGAGTTACCGATAACCCTAACATAGCAGTACCGTTTATTGCTGTCAACAAATAATATGCGATATAGTATAAGATACAAGCAGCTTTCGCCCGATAAGCGGGAATTGGACCAATACATGCAACATGAGGTGAAGAACGTCAACCTCAGTCCGGCGAGAGGAAGGAACGGTGTAATGGTAACCATCTATGACATAGCGAAAAAAGCCAATTGCTCTGCCATGACGGTCTCGAAGGTCATCAACAACACAGGACGAATCAGCGAGGCAACGCGCAAGCGCGTGCTGGCCATCATGGAGGAGATGAACTATATCCCGAACTCAATGGCGCGCAGCCTGGTTCTGCAGGAGACGAAGATCCTGTCGCTGCTCATTACGGATATTACCAATCCGTTCTACACTTCGCTCGCCAGAGGAGCCGAAGACGCTGCGCTGCGCCATGGCTACAAGCTGCTGCTCGCGAACAGCGACGAGGATGTGGACAAGGAAAAGGCCTACATCGAGACGATCATGGCCACCCGTGTCGACGGCGTGCTTTATTCGCCGACCGGCGACGAATCGGCAGCGCTGATCGATCGGTTAACCCAGTTGGACATCCCGATCGTGCTCGTGGACCGTGTGGTCCCTGAAGTCGAATGCGATATGGTGCTCGGTGACAGCAGAGCCGGCGCGCGGGCGATGGTCGAGCATCTGATCGAATATGGACACAGGCGCATCGCATTCGTAAACGGCCCGCTCAATGTATCGACCTCCAGGCTGCGGCTGGAAGGCTACCAGGAAGCCCTGGAAGCGCACGGCATTCCGTTCGATCCGTCGCTGGTCGTGGAGGCGGACTATCAGCACGCGCTGACGTCGACGATCGCAGCGAGGCTCCTGGAGCTCGAAGAGCGGCCTACCGCGGTGTTCGCCGCCAACAATTTCTTCGCCCTCGGCACGATTCGCACCTTCCAGCAGCATGGGTTGCGCGTGCCGGAGGATATCTCCGTCTGCTGCTTCGATGAACTCGAAGCGGGATTCGTCGTTGACCCGTTTATGACCGTGATGGCCCAGCCAGCATACGAGTTCGGGACGATCGCGGTAGATCTGCTGGTGAAGCGCATCCGCGACAAGGATGCCGACAAACGTACGATCATGCTGCAGCCGGTACTGCACAGCCGCAGGTCGGTGAAGCGGGTCAACTGAACATAACCCCCTTGTCGAGACTGTCTCGGACAAGGGGGTTTTTCGACCGAATCCTGTCAGATCTCTTACGGTACTTGCACAAGCCGCCACTGCTGGTTCGCGCTGTTCAAATCCTGCCACTGCACGACGTTTGCGCCATCTGCGGTCGACGCCTGATTAACTTCCAGCAGCAATCCGCTGTGCCGATTCTTCACGTCATAGGTTCCGTTGCCGTTGTCGATGAACTGCCATTGCTGATTGTTTCCGTTGAGATCGGTCCATTGCACGACATTGCCACCATTTTCGGTGCTGAAACCATAAACATCCAGCACCTTGCCGCTGCCGACATTGATGAGGCGATAATAGCCGTCGCCTGAGCTGACGAGATTCCACTGCTGATACAGCCCGTTCCAGTCCGTCCACTGCACGACATTGCCCCCGTCGTCATTGCTGAAGTTGTAAACCTCCAGCGCCTTGCCGCTGTGTTTGTTGATCAGCCGATACGTGCCGGGAACGAGATCATAGGTCGGCCATCCTGAGCTGTCCCAGTACAGATCGTTGATAAGCAGCTTCGGAATGCCGCTGTCATTGGCATCATAGGAGTGTCTGATGATGATGCTGTTCTCGTACACATCCTGATGCCCGGGTCCCTTCCAGCGGGAGTTGCCGGCATCGATGATCGTGCCGCCGCCATTCAGCATACTGACGCCGTTCTTGTCGACGTACGGACCGGTGATGCTCGTTGAGCGACCGACCACCATCTTGTACGTGCTGTTCACCCCGTTGCAACAGGAATCAATCGAAGCGAACAGATAATAGTAACCGTTGCGGTACGCGATCGTTGGCGCCTCGATGCCGCCGGAACGCGTAGCGATCGAATACAGCTGGCCGGTCGGCTTCATCGTATTCGGGTCGAGCTGCGTCAGCTTGATTCCGCTCCAGAATGATCCAAATGACAGCCACGGCGTGCCGTTCGGCGCGATGAACAGATGCGGGTCTATGGCATTGTAGTTGTCGTTGTCGGTGGTGCGGATCACCAGGCTATGGTCCGTCCACGGACCGTTGATGTTCGTCGCCGACAAGAGCCCGATTGCCGACACCCGCGAGCCGAACGTGGAGATCGAATAGTACAGCCAGTACTTGCCATTGTAATACTCGATGTCCGGAGCCCACACATCATTGTAGCTCTGGTTCGGCACATATTGGCTCCACCAGGAGAGCGGCGACGACAATACCTGCGACACCCTCGTCCAGGTGATGCCGTCAGTCGAAGTATGATGCTGGATCCCCTGGCCGGTCGAGAACACATGCCAGGTATTCCCCACCTTGATGATCGTCGGATCATGCACCACATTGTCTCCCCCGGTTGCCCAGAAGCTTGCGGAGGCGGGCATGATCGTGACGGACAGCACCAGGGCAAATGTCACCACCATGACTGTCAAGATTCTCTTCGCCTTTGATAAGACCATTGGCATCCTCCTCACGGTTTCCTTCTTGAGGTTCCACGCGAACCATAATAACACAAATATTAATATATTAACGTAAATATGTGTGTTCCAGCTTATAAAACGCCCAAAAATTTAAAAAACTGGCTGACGTCCAGTCCAACAAATCGCCAATAAAGAAATACTTGGCTGGCTCCAAGTCCTTTAGGATGCCGGTGGCAGCTTAGTATTTCTTAGTGTCTTACGAGAATGTATGGGAAGTTATACTTTTTCTATAAGACTAAAAAAAAGTTGGGACAAGTATTCATCCCAACTTCTGATTGATGGCTCACATCGTTATAACTTGGCCAAACGGCGATCCAGTTCTTCGGGGTCGAAGATTCCCTGGAAGATATAATCGATCACGCCGTTCTGAGAGACGAGCACCGTGATCGGAATCCCGATTACGTTATAGCTCTTGATCGCCGTCCCTTCCTCATCAAGCAGCACCGGCATCTTCCAGTTATACGTCTCCACAAACGCTGTCACTTTGTCCCTGCCCTGAAATTCCCAGCTTGTCGCATTGACCGCCAGGAAATCAACCTTGTCCTTGTATTTCTCATGCAGCCCTGCCAGCGCTGGCGCTTCTTCCTCGCAAGGGCCGCACCACGATGCCCAGAAATTGATGAGCACAGGCCTCTGCAGGTTCGCATGGTCAAAATTATATTCACGATTGTCGATTGTTTTCAGCTTGATATTCGGCGCCAGGAAACCGGCCTTGGCCGCCACTTCCTGAGGCAGCGTCTCCTTGCTCGCGTTGCTGACAATGGCGATCCCGATCAGCAATACCGCAATGACAACGATCACGACATTCCTTTTCATCAGCTACTCCTCTTTCATGATGAGTCTTTCATAATCATACCTTTACCTGCTCTGATTATCAATGTCGATCCGTTGAACGTTTGCATGGGGCATAGCCCGACGAGACATGCATATGCACTGCAAGCGCGGGGTATGTTACGACTAATTGAATCCGGAGGTTGAATAACCATCATGGAAAAATCCAAGCAACGAGTTCTGGACATTGTGTTCAAGAGCGAGATCAAGCTGGACAAACCAGCAATACATGCGTCAACAGACCAGTCAGGATCGACAGGACGAAGCAAGACGATCATCCGCGAAGCAATCGCGCTGGCGACGATTCCCCTCGTTCTTGTGCTCGGCAATTCCATGCTGATCCCCGTGCTGCCCCAGATGCAGAAAGCGCTCGGCATTACCCAATTTCAGAGCAGTTTGACGATAAGCTTATTTTCCATCAGCGCGGGCTTATTTATACCAATCCTGGGTTATCTGTCCGACCGTTTCACCCGCGAGGCGATCATTATCCCATCCCTTATCGTATATGGCGGAGCCGGGGTTCTGGCAGGCTTCGGGGCGATCTGGGACTCCTATGCCGTTGTGATCACCGCCAGAGCGATCCAGGGGCTCGGCGCTGCCGGCACATCGCCAATCGCCATGGCGCTGGTCGGGGATATGTACAAAGGCAGCGACGAGAGCAGGACCCTTGGCCTGATCGAAGCGTCGAACGGATTCGGCAAGGTCGTCAGTCCGATCATCGGCTCTGCGCTCGCACTCTTGATCTGGTATGCGGCTTTTTTCGCTTTCCCGGTATTTTGTACGCTGTCACTGATCGCCTTCATCTGGCTCATCAAAGAACCGGAGAAGCAGGCGGAGCCGAAGAAGTTGAAGGAGTATCTGCAGACGATCGGACATGTGCTCAAGAAGCGGGGAAGGTGGTTGATCACGGCATTTTTCGCCGGGTCACTGGGGTTGTTTATCCTGTTCGGGGCGCTGTTTTATTTGTCACAAATTCTGGAGAAGGAACCCTATCGCATCGACGGAGTCGTCAAGGGGCTGATCCTCGCCATCCCCCTCATGGGACTCGTGGCTTCCTCCTACACCACCGGCAGCATCATCAAGAAGAACGGCCTACTCATGCGCTGGCTGATGAATATCGGACTGGCCCTCATGACAACTTCACTAACATCGTCGATCTTCCTGTATGACAATATCTATCTGCTGATCACATTTCTGACCTTGAGCAGCATCGGCACCGGCCTGCTCCTTCCTTGCCTGAACACGATGATAACCGGAGCCGTCGCGCGGAGCGAACGAGGCATGATGACATCGCTGTACAGCAGTCTCCGCTTCTTCGGCGTCGCCTTCGGACCGCCGCTGTTCAGTTGGATGATGGAGAACTCGGACGAGCTCGTGTTCATCGTCACATCTGCTTTATCCCTTATCACGCTCGCCGTTGTGTTCTTCCTGATCAAGCCGGACCGCCGTCTGCACGAAGCCGGTTGAGCCTGAAGCCGCGGGAGTCGTGAGAGTAGCAGAAGACGTGAGGGTGACATCGCGGGAGTCGCTGGTACAGTTGCACAAAAAATG
>Ga0207747_1000545_pt1 | contig 40672 bp, 43 predicted proteins | sample HigsolmetaGSP11D_FD_184839 | JGI IMG/M metagenome (GOLD analysis project Ga0207747, IMG submission 184839) | High solid enriched microbial communities from the Joint BioEnergy Institute, USA - SP1-1-D (SPAdes) | ecosystem: Engineered > Bioreactor > SSF (Solid state fermentation) > Aerobic >...
GGCGGGCAGGTGGTGATCCAGTATCGCGACCTGGACCAGTTGGACGGGGTGATCCGCCTGTTGCAGGGCGGCTGACTAGCGCCGCGCGGCGGCCTGCCGCGCCAGCCCCAGCACGGCGTTGCGGGCCACCACCATGCCCGGCAGGCCGGTGGTCTTGGTGCGCCGCTCCGCCTCCAGCAGCGCCGCCCCCGCCGCTTCCAGCGCCTCCGGCCGCCAGAGCCGCAGTGCCCGCTCGAAGGCCGGCTTGTGGCGGAAGAAAACCGGCGGCCGCAGCGTGTCCAGCGCCGCCGCCGGTGCCGCCCCTGCCGCCACGGCCAGCGCCGCCAGATGCAGCCGCTGCACATGCCGCAGCGCCGCCCGCACCACCTGGACCGGGTTCGCCCCCTCGGCGAAGGCCATGTCCAGCGCCCGGTCGGCGGTGACCACCTCGCCGGCCATGGCCGCCATCAGCGCCGCTTCCAGGTCGAGGGCCGAGCCCTCGGCTACGCAGGCCACCGCATCCTCCGGCGTCACCCGCCCACCCTCGCCGACGAAGAGGGCGAGCTTCTCCAGCTCCCGCCGCATCAGCATGCGGTCATCGCCCAGCCGCTGCGCCAGCCAATCCAGTGCCGCCGGCTCCGCCGAGACGCCCAGCTCCCCCAGGATGCGCCCGATGGAGGCCGAGAGTTCCGCCCCCCGCTCCCGATAGCAGGCGATCACCGCGGCATTGGGCGCCGGCTCCAGCAAGGTGCGCAGCTTGGAGCGGGCGGGCAGTTCCGGCGCCTCCAGCACCACCACGCCTGGCCCGGGACCGGCGAGCGCCATCTTGGCCGCCGGAGCGAAGCCGTCCCCTGCATCGCGCACCCGCACCAGGCAGCGGCCGCCGGTCAGAGGTGGGCTGGCGGCCTCCCCGGCAAGCCGCCCGGCATCGCGCCAGGCATCCTTCGGGACCTCCACCAGGCGCAGTGGATCCCCTTCCGTCACGGCGCGAGCCAGCGCCTCCGCGCGCTCCTGGATCAGGCCGGGATCGTCGCCATGCAGCAGCACCACGCGGCAATCCCCGGGATCGGTCAGGAAGGCGCCGATCCGGCGGGCATCCAGCTTGGCCATAGGATGGTCAGGTGGCCTTGGTTTCCATCCGGCGCCGCATCTCCAGCGCCACCTGTTGGTGGATTTCCTCGGCCATCATATCCACCAACCGGCGTTCCATCGCGTCCCGCGCGGAATCCGCGGCGAAGAATTGCAGGTCGGGGATGTTGAAGGCGTCGATCGTCCGGAGAGGGATGCCCGAGGCCGCGACCTGCTGCGGCGGGACCGACATGGTCACCAGAGTCCAGCTCGCGGTCGCCGTGTAGCGCAGCCGGGTGATGGCGCCGTCGCGCCGGTAGCCCAGCGGCTCCGCCGCGAAGTTCATTGCCACCTGCAGGTTATAGCGCGCCGGCGTGCCGGGGGCGGCGCCCTCGAAGCGGCGTTGCAGGGTTCGCCGCAGCAATTGGCCGGTCCGGTCCGGAATCGGTGCGACGCGGATCGAGGCCAGGGTTTCCACCAGGCCTGGATCCTGGGCCGCCGCCTGCTCCATCGGCCCGTAGAGCGGGCGGAAGCCGCAGCCCGAGAGGACAAGCAGGCCGGAGGCGCCGAGCAGGCGCCTCCTGGACCACGATTCAGACGACGAAATTGACAATGCGTCCCGGGACATGGATGCGCTTCCGGATGGGGCGGCCGGCGATGGCGCGCTGGACATTCTCCTCCGCCTCCGCCTTGGCAAAGATTGTAGCCTCATCCGTGCCGACTGCCACCTCGATCGTTCCGCGCAGCTTGCCAAGAACCTGCACCGCCAGTGTGACGGTCTCCGCCTTCAGCAGCGCAGGATCGGCCTCCAGCCAGGGCAGTTCCGCCACCAGCTCCCCCGTGCCGGGGCGCAGCAGCGACCACAGCTCCTCCGCCAGATGCGGCATCATCGGGCTGACGAGGCGGGCGATGGCCTCCAGCGCCTCCCGCCTTGCCGCGCCAATGCCCTGGTCAGTTACGCCCTCCGCCTCCGCGATGGCATTGGCGAATTCGTGGATGCGGGCGACGGCCAGGTTGAAGGAGAAGCTCTCCAGTGCCTCGGTCACCGCGGCGATGGTGCGATGCGTCGCCTGGCGCAGCTTGCGGGCGGCGCCCACGGCCTCGGCCGGGCTGGTTCCCGGCGGCGGCAGGTCCGGCACCGCGATGGCGACCAGGCGATAGAGGCGCTGGGTGAAGCGGTAGGCGCCGGCGACGCCGCTCTCCGTCCACTCCATGTCCCGCTCCGGCGGGTTGTCGGAGAGGATGAACCAGCGCGCCGTGTCCGCGCCGTAGCGGTCGATGATGGCGCCGGGATCGACGGTGTTCCGCTTGGATTTGGACATCGCCTCGACGCGGCCGACCGTCACCGGCACGTCGGTCCCGCGCAGCACGGCGCTGCCGTCCGGGCGTTTCTCCACCTCGTCCGGATAGAGCCAGCGCCCGTCCGGCGCCTTGTAGCTCTCATGCGTCACCATGCCCTGGGTGAAGAGGCCGGCGAAGGGCTCGGCCAGGTTCAGGTGCCCGGTGTCGCGCATGCCGCGGGTGAAGAAGCGGCTGTAGAGCAGGTGCAGGATCGCGTGCTCGATGCCGCCGATATACTGGTCCACGGGCAGCCAGGCATCCACCGCCGCCTTCGTCACCGGCTCCGCCGCCCGCGGGCTGCAGAAGCGGGCGAAGTACCAGGAGCTGTCGACGAAGGTGTCGAAGGTGTCCGTCTCCCGCTGCGCCGCGCCGCCGCAGGAGGGGCAGTTCACATGCTTCCAGGTCGGGTGGTGGTCCAGCGGGTTGCCGGGCTTGGAGAAGTCCACGTCCTCCGGCAGTTTCACCGGCAACCGGTCCTCCGGCACCGGCACCACGCCGCAGCGCTCGCAATGGATGACCGGGATCGGGCAGCCCCAGTAGCGCTGGCGGCTCACGCCCCAGTCGCGCAGGCGCCAATTCACCACGCCGGTCCCCTGCCCGGTCGCTTCCAGGCGATCAATGGCGGCGCGCTTCGCCGCCTTGATGTCCAGCCCGTCGAGGAAGCCGGAATTGAAGGCCGTGCCGTCCTCGGTATAGGCGGTGTCGCCGATGGTGAAGGTTGCGGGATCGGCGCCCGGCGGCAGCACCACGGGCGTCACCGAAAGCCCGTATTTGCGCGCGAAATCCAGGTCGCGCTGGTCATGCGCGGGGCAGCCGAAGATCGCGCCGGTACCGTATTCCATCAGCACGAAATTGGCGATCCAGACCGGGAAGGTCGCGCCCTCGATGAAGGGATGCGCGACGCGCAGGCCAGTGTCGTAGCCGCGCTTCTCCGCCTGCTCGATCACCGCCTCGGAGGTGCCCATGCGGCGGCATTCGGCGACGAATTCCGCCGCCTTCGGGTCGCGCGCCGCGACCGCCGCGGCGAGCGGATGCTCCGCTGCGACGGCGAGGAAGCTCATGCCGAAGAGCGTATCGGGCCGGGTGGTGAAGACCTCCACCTCGGCCAGGTCCGGCGCCGGCGCCTCGGTCAGCTTGAAGCGCACCCGCGCGCCCTCGCTGCGGCCGATCCAATTGGCCTGCATGGTCTTCACCCGCTCGGGCCAGCGGTCCAGCGAGTTCAGCGCCTCCAGCAGGTCGGGCGCATACTTGGTGATGCGGAAGAACCACTGGCTGAGCTTCTTCTTCTCCACCAGCGCGCCACTGCGCCAGCCGCGGCCCTCGATCACCTGCTCATTGGCCAGGACGGTGTTGTCCACCGGGTCCCAATTGACCCAGCTTTCCTTCCGCTCGACCAGCCCGGCCTTCCAGAAATCGAGGAACAGCTTCTGCTGCTTGCCGTAATACTCCACATCGCAGGTGGCGAATTCCCGCGCCCAGTCGAGCGAGAGGCCCATGCGCTTCAGTTCGGCGCGCATGTTGGCGATGTTATCGTAGGTCCATTTGCCGGGATGGATGCCGCGCTCCCGCGCCGCGTTCTCCGCCGGCAGGCCGAAGGCGTCCCAGCCCATCGGGTGCATCACCAGATGCCCGCGCGCCCGCTTGTAGCGGGCCACCACATCGCCCAGCGTGTAGTTGCGGACATGGCCCATATGGATCTTCCCCGAGGGGTAGGGGAACATCTCCAGGACGTAGTATTTCGGCTTCGTCCCGTCCGGCACGTCCGGCACGGCGAAGCAGCCGCGCTTCTCCCATTCCGCCTGCCAGCGCGGCTCGGCGGTCTTGAAGTCGTGGCGGATGTCCTGGCGGGCGGCTTGGCTGGCGTCGTTCATGTCTGTCGGTGACCTGCTCGGCGAAAGGGAATAGGCCGCCCCCGCCGCGGAGGGAAGGGCGTGCGTGCCGCGCCGCCCCCTGCCCTGCCTGGGTCCGCGGGGTCAGGCCACCCTCTCGCCGTCCTGCGGCCCGTCCGGCTGGTTCGCCGGCTGCCCCGTTTCCCCGATCGCGGCGGCGATCGCCTCGTCCACCCGTTCCAGCCAGACGAATTCCAGCCGGTTGCGGGCATCCTCCGGGATGTCTTCCCAGTCCTTGCGGTTGCGCGCCGGCATCAGCACCCGCTTGAGCCCGGCCCGCGCCGCGGCCGCCGCCTTCTCCTTGATGCCGCCCACCGGCAGCACCAGGCCGCGCAGGCTGATCTCCCCGGTCATCGCCGTGTCGTTCCGCACGGTACGGCCGGTCAGCAGGGAGACGAGGGCGGTGAAGATCGCCACCCCCGCGCTCGGCCCGTCCTTCGGCGTGGCGCCGGCGGGGACGTGGATGTGGATGTCGATCCGGTCGAACAACTCCGGGTCGATGCCGTGCTTCGACGCGCGGTTCTTCACCAGGCTGAGTGCGGCCTGCGCACTCTCCTTCATCACGTCGCCCAATTGCCCGGTCAGGATCAGCTTGCCGTGGCCCGGCATGCGCGTCGCCTCGATGAAGAGGATGTCGCCGCCCACCGGCGTCCAGGCCAGGCCCGTCGCCACGCCCGGCACGCTGGTGCGCATCGCCACCTCGTTCTCGAAGCGCGGCGGGCCGAGAATGGCGTGCAGCTCCTCCACGCCGATATGCACATGCTGCGCGCTGCCCTCGGCGATCCGCACCGCGGCATGGCGCAGGGCGCGGCCGATCTCGCGCTCCAGGCTGCGCACGCCGGATTCCCGCGTGTAGGACTGGATGATGGTGCGGAGGGCCTCGTCATCCATATCCGCCTGGTCGGGGCGAAGGCCGTTCGCCTCCAACTGCCGGCGCAACAGGTAGCGCCGGGCGATCTGCAGCTTCTCCTCCTCCGTGTAGCCGGCGAGGGTGATGATCTCCATCCGGTCGCGCAGCGGGCCGGGGATGGAGTCCAGCATGTTCGCCGTGGCGATGAAGACGATGCGGGAGAGATCGAAGGGCACGCCGAGGTAGTTGTCGCGGAAGCTGTTGTTCTGCTCCGGGTCCAGCACCTCCAGCATCGCTGCGGAGGGGTCGCCCTGGATGCCGGCGCCCATCTTGTCGATCTCGTCCAGCATCATCACGCAGTCCCGCGCGCCGGCCTTGCGGATGGCCTGGATGATGTTGCCGGGCAGCGCGCCGATATAGGTCCGGCGGTGGCCGCGGATCTCCGCCTCGTCATGCACGCCGCCCAGGGAAACGCGCGCGAATTTCCGCCCCATGGCGCGGGCGATGGACTGGCCGAGCGAGGTCTTGCCCACCCCCGGCGGCCCGACGAAGCAGAGGATCGGCGCCTTGCCCTGCGGCGCCAGCTTGCGCACGGCCAGGTATTCGACGATGCGGGTCTTGATCTTCTCCAGCCCGAAATGGTCCTCGTCCAGGATGCGGCGGGCCTCCTGGATGTCGATCGGCTTCTCCTCGCCCAGCTTCCAGGGCAGTTCGATCATCCAGTCGAGCCAGGTGCGGATCATGCCGTACTCGGCCGCCGCCTCCGGCATCCGCTCCAGCCGGTGCAATTCCTTGCGCGCCGCCTCCTCGGCCTCCTGCGGCATGCCGGCCTTGGTGATCGCCTCGGAGAGTTCGGTGATCTCCGCCGACTTGCCGTCCTCCTCGCCGAGCTGGCGCTGGATGGCCGCCATCTGCTCGCGCAGCAGCACCTCGCGCTGGCGCTGGTCGAGGCTGGCGCGCGTCTGCCGGCTGATCTCCGCCGTCAGGCGCAGCACCTCGATCCGCTGCGCGAGGTTGCGAGAGACGCGGTCGAGCCGCGCCACCAGGTCTACCGTCTCCAGGATCTCCTGCTTCTGATCGGGAGGCAGGTCCATGGTCGCGGCGACCAGGTCGGCCAGGGCGGAGGGGGACTCCATCGCCTGCACCGTGGCGACCAGCTCCTGCGGTGCCTGCGGCAGCAAGCCCAGCGCCTCCAGCGCCTGGTTCTTCAGGTTCAGGAAGCGCGCCTCGATCTCCGGCGTGCGGGTTTCCGGCTCCTCGACCCGGTAGATGCCGGCGGCGATGAAGGGACGGTCGGTGACCCAGTCCAGCACCCGGAAGCGCTGCACGCCCTGGCAGACGAGCTGATGCGTGCCGTCCGGCGTGGTGATCCAGCGCAGGATGTTGGCGATGGTGCCCATGCGGTGCAGATCGGCCGGGCTGGGATCCTGCACCTGCGGGTCGCGCTGCGTCAGCACGCCGATCTGCAGCCCGGACCGCATGGCGTGCTGCACGGCGGCGACGGAACTTTGCCGGGCGACCACGAGGGGCAGCACCGCACCGGGGAAGAGCACGATCTCCCGCACCGGCAGGATAGCGATGGCATCCGGCGGCAGGACGAAGGCTCCGCTGCCGCCGCCGGCGGCGGAGCCGAGATCGGCGGAGCGGAGGATACGGTCGTTGCGGTCGAACATGAGGCTATTCCCGGCTCAGCCCAGCTTCTGCAGCCTGACCAGCAGGCAGCCATTGGCGACGGATTGCCTGACCGGCACGGCATAGCGGCCGGGCGGCAGGGGCAGGCGGCGCTCGAACCGGCCCTGGGGCAGTTCCATGCGGTGGATGGCGGCGTTCTGGAGTTCCGCTGGCAGCAGACGCAGGCCGGCGACGCGCAGGGTGCCGTCCTCGATCACGGCCTCCACCTGCGCAGGATCGACGCCGGGCAGCGCGACCAGGATCAGCACCTCGTGCTCCGTCTCCAGCACATCGGCCGGCGGTTCCCAGACCGGCAGCCGTGCGGCGGCTTGTCGCGGCTGGAAGAACTGCCGTTGCAGGCGCTCCGCGCGGGCCAGCATGTCGCAGGCTTCGGCCCACATCCAGAATCTGGCGTCGTCTCTCGGCATGAGCGGTCTGGTCCAGACTTTGCTGAGGTGGCGATTCACGCTCCGGGTGGCAATGCCCAGGGCGATCATGGGCCAAAACCGATGGTGCGGCGCTGCATGCGCATGCGGACCCGCCGCAGCGTCAGAAAGCGCCGCGGCGGGCTGCGTTCCATGCCTGGGCGGGGCGGTTCAGGACCGCGGGCCCGACGGCCCTTCGGCCCGCGGACGGCCGGGGCTCTCCGGGCCGGACTCGGGGCCGGAGGAGGCGAAATCCTGCCAGGCATCCCACCGGCGCATCAGCTCGTTCCCGAGCCCGGCCTCGGCGATGACCTGACGGACCGCACGGGTAGGGAGGGTGCGCTCGCTGGCGGCGCCATCGGCATTGTAGAGCCGCCAGCCATGGCTCTCCTCCTCATAGGCCAGGCCCCAGAGGCCGTCGGCCGTCCACAGCCGGCCATGGATCTCGCTCGGGAAGCCCGGGAACAGGGTGCTGTCTGCCATGGGATCTCCTCCGGGGATGCGCTGCCCAACCCTACTCATCGCCGCCCGGAGCCGGATGTTCCGGCGGGCGGTGCATCACAGGCCGCTGTGATCCGGGCTTGCCGCCGCCGCCGGGGAGAGTAGATCCGGTGGCGTGCTGCATCTCATCAAACTGTCGGTCGGCCCCAAGGATGTGGGGCAGTTGCGGGCGCTCCAGGCGCAGCGCGCCCAGACGGACCCGCCGCTGCGCCACCGCACCCGCATGTTCCCCCGGCGGGCGGCGGAGATCGTCTCGGGCGGCTCCATCTACTGGGTGGTGGCGGGCTTCGTGCAGGTGCGCCAGCGCATCCTGGAGATCCGCGAGGAGACCTTGGCGGACGGCACCGCCTGCGCCGGCCTGGTGCTGGACCCCGTGCTGGTGCCGGTGGCGGCGCGGCCGGTGAAGCCCTTCCAGGGCTGGCGATACCTGGCGCCGGAGGCGGCGCCGCCGGACCTGCAGGAAGGCGCCGAGGCGCGCGGCGTAGAGGCGATGCCGGAAAGGCTGCGCCAGGAATTGCGGGCGCTCGGCCTGCTGTAGGGACATGGCGGAGCCGGCGCGGTCCTTGATGCGGATCAAGGCGCCAGGGGCAATGCGGTGCTTGGAAGGGTCGCAGGACGCCGTCTCCTTTTCCTGGTGTCCCGTTCCCTGAATCCTCCTGGGCGGCGCCACCCCGCGGCGCCGCCCGTTTTTTTCAGCGCGTGGGGCGCGGCCGCCCCGGCGCCTCATCCCCCGAGCAGCGCCCTCACCCCTGCCAGCGCCAGCAGCCCCGCCCCCAGCGCCGGCAGCAGACGCCCGCGCAGCGCCGCATAGGCCAGCAGCCCCGCCCCCAGCCCGGCCAGCCGCGCCGGCAGCGGCACTGTCGCCACGGCGCCGGCCGGCGCCAGCACCGCCAGGACCACGAAGACCGCCAGCACCGCCTGGGAGACGGCGGTGGCCCAGAGGATGAAGGGATGCTCCGGCCGCAGGGCGCCAGCCACCAGCATCCCCGCGCCCCGCAGCGCCAGCATGGCCAACGCCGCCAGCAGCAGCGCCAGGTCAGCGGCGGGCACGGCGCAGGCCCAGCAGGAAGGCGGCCGTCCCGCCCAGCAGCCCCGCCCCCAGCAGCCCCCAGGCCGGCGGCAGCAGCAGCGCCACCGGTGTGGCCAGCACCCCGCCCAGCACCGCCCGCCGCGATGCCGGCTGGCTCAGGCCCGCCGCCAGCAGCAGGGCGAAATAGAGCGGATTGGCGAAGAGCAGCGCAGCCATCAGCGCCCGGTCCAGCAGCGGCGCCAGCAGATGGCCGGCCGCCGTCGCCAGCCCAGCCACGCTCCAGGAGGCCAGGGCGAAGCCGAGGAACCAGGGCAGCCGCGCCGGGGCTGGCAGGCCGGGCAGGGCGCGCATCGCCGCGGCCCAGGGGGTGATGGCGACGAAGGGCAGGGCCAGCCAGCGCGCGGCCCCGCTGCCCAGCCAGGGGGTCAGCGCCACCGCCATGGGCAGGAAGCGCGCATTGGCCGCCGTGGCGCCGAGCACCGCCGGCGCCACGCCCCCGGCCGCCCCGGCCCCGGCGAATTGCAGCAGGATGAGCTGGCCCGGCATGCCATAGACCAGCAGGGCCGCCCCCAGCGCCCAGGGCAGGCCGAGCCCGCCCTCCCGCACCGCGGCACCGAAGGCGAGGAAGGTCGCGCCCATGGCGATGGCCGGGGCGCCGAGGGCGGCGGCCGCGCCGGGGCGCAGGGCGGCGGGCCGGGATGACATGGCAAGGCGGGACATGCGGGCCCGCATCCTGACACGCCCCACGCTGGATGCCAGCCGCTGCCGCATGGCACGGCTGGGCGCATCAGGCGCGGCCTATGGCGCGGCGATGCGATGGCCTGCGCCAGGCGGGGCGGCGGCGGAGATGCGGTGAAAGCCGCCGCCTCGTTATGTTGTCCGTCGGACCTGGGGCCTCCCGCCGGCATTCCGTGCGGCGGGAGGAAATGTCAGGGCCATGCGCGGCATCGAAACGCAAGAGCTGCTGGCGCATGTCGTGTCCGGGAATGTGGAGCGGCTGCGGGCGCTGCTGCCGGCCAGGGCTCTGTCCGACGGCATGCTGGACGGCACGCTGTCGGACGGGGTTACGCCGCTGATGCTCGCCGCCGCCTTCGGGCATGAGCCGATGGTGGAATTGCTGCTGCAATGCGGGGCCGATCCGGCGCGGCGCGACTGCCATGGGCAGAGCGCCGCCGCCTATGCCCGGCATGCCGGCCATACTCATCTGGCCGAGCGGCTGGGCACGATCGTGGACCAGGAAAAGGTGATGTGGTGAGCGGCTGCCCAGGCTTCCTCAGCCAAGGCTGAGTGCCGGACAGGATGCGATTCCGCCCGGATTGGCAGCGCAAGTGCTTGGCGCAGGACGGCCGATGACAGGCCCCGCTGCTGCCCGTCGCGGGTTGCGCCTCATTGCAGGACAATGGCCTGCGGCCGAGCAGCAAAGGCGCGGCCGCCCGCGCCCCGGGCAACACCGCCGGCCATGGCCGGCGCAATGCATCGCCCGCGGCTGGTCCCGCTTATCCCGTCAGCGGGAGGCGGACTGGCTCCGCAGCTCCCGCGCGCGGGCGAGGACCTTGTCCTCCATCTCCGAATTGGTCGCGGTGGAGACGGGGCTGTCCACCCACTGGCCGTTCTGCAGGGTCTGGCGGAAGACCTGCACCCGGATGCCATCGGAACGGAGCTGGCGGCCCATCACATAGGCCTGGGCGCGGAACCGCTCCCCCTGCGCGCCGGGCGGGGTGTACCAGTCGGTGATGATGGTGCCGCCGAAAGGATCGGCCGAGGCGAGCGGCATGAAGGAGAGGGTGTCGAGCGCCGCACGCCACAGATAGGCGTTGACGCTGAGTCCGGTGCCGCCGCCAGTGGCTGCAGCCTCCCGCGCCTCCCGGTCCTTGTCCACGCCGAAGATGACGATGCCGCCGCTGGTGCCGAGCGGGCGCTGGCGCACCGCCCCGCGGCGGTAGTCGCCATATTCGTCGTTCTGCACCAGTCGCTGGTTCTCCCCGCCGCAGGCGGCGAGGAGCGGCAGCATCAGCCCGAGGGCGAGGAAAGCGGCTTTGTTCATGAGCCGGGCACTATGGGCAAGTGCGGCTTCGGATCAAGCAGGAAAACGGGCCTGGAAGCCCCTGGAATGAAAAAGGGCGGCGGGTTGCCCCGCCGCCCCTGAAAGGCATCCGATCCGAAGGGGATCAGAAGGCCAGGCGCGTGCCCAGGATGAACACGTTGGCCACCAGCTTGTCCTGGATGCCGTTGTTCCCCTGGAGGTCGAGGTCCACGCCACGCTCGCTGATGGAGTGGCGCACCCACTCGGCCACCAGGTCGAGGCCCGGGGCGAGGCGGTAGTTGGCGCCAACGGCCCAGGCGTTGCGGCGCTGGCCCTGGGTGGCGTTGGTTTGGGTGTAGGCGCCGCTGGTGGGGTTGAAGGCGAAGCCCGCAGTGCCGGCGTAGTTGCCCCAGAAGGCGTTGGCACCGACGGTGATCGGGCCATTGGTGTAGGAGGCACCAACGAAGAACTGCTGCATCTTCTTATCGCCACGCAGGGTGGGGATATAGAAGAAGTTGGTGTTGCCCCACATGTAGTTGGCGCCCAGCGTGAAGCCGTAGGCGGTCGCCTGCACGCCGGCCTGCCACATCGACGGGTCACGCAGGGTCTGCACCTGCGTGCCGGTCACAGTGATGTCGCGGACCGCGGTGGCGCCCATGTAGCCGAAGCTGGCGGCCAGTCCGATGCCGGCCAGGTTGCCGCGCCAGCGGGCCATCAGCTGGTACTCGTTCCGGCGGCCCGGCAGGTCGTCGGTCGCGCGGCCGAAGCTGGTCACGCCCTGCGCGGCATAGGCGCGATCGCAGAACGGGCCGGAGAGGCTGCTGACGCAGCCCGTGTCGGCGCCGGTGCCTTCGTTGAAGGCCCAGGAGGCGCCGAAGTCGAAGCCGAAGAACTGCGGCGACAGGTAGATGATCTTGGTGTTGTCGCCCAGGTCACCCGGGGAGGTGGTGGTCCGGTTCGGGCGGATCACGAAATCCTGCCAGTCGCCGTAGACACCGCCGGTACCGAAGTTGGTCACGATACCGACGTTCATCAGGCCGCCGAACGGACCGTCCTCGTCACCGAAGCGGACCTGGCCGAAGCGCGGCGAGGCGACGAAGGCGTACATCTCGTCGATGTTCGCCATGGTCTTGGAGGTGTAGGACCGGCGGGCGGCGCGGTAGGTGCCTTCGTTGTTGTCGAACTGCATCTCGACAACGGCGCCGTAGGTCAGGCCGTTGGCCGCCTTGCCGTTCACGAAGACATGGATTTCGGCGTCGGTCGAGAAGTCACTCTTGCCGGTGCGGGCCGACTGCGCGGCGGCGGTGCCACTGGCGCCGATGCCGCCGTCGCCGGTCTGGGTCGGCTGCAGGACGTTCGACCCGCTCGGGCCGCCGCCCGGGATCGTGCCCGTGACATGCGGGCTGGTCTGCTGCGTGTAGCCGTAATACGCCCGGAAGTAACCGCCGATGCGGACGGTCGGGGCTTCCTGCGCCGCGGCCATGGTCGGGGCCAGCAGCGCAGCGCCGACCACCGCCGTGGTGCCCAGCAGAATCTTGCGCATCTCAATCCTCCTCACGCGCCGGGCGTGCCCGGCTGTTCCCTCGACCCGCCTGCCCCCCTGAGACAGGAGATTGCCCGCTTCCGGCATGGCCGGAATTGTGACGCACTCGGGTCCGGGGCAGACTATGGGGCAGCGGAACAATTCCGGGCAACCGGGCTGATGCGCCTACCGCGACATGCCTGAAACACTGTGGCGAACACGCCACAGCGGCGGCGACCCTCCGTCATACTCACCCGCTGGTGGAGAGCCCCCCGATCGCCGCGAGGCCGGCGGTCCAGCGTGGCAGGCGCCCGGCATTCGCGCCCCGCACCCCGCCCAGCGCCACCGCGCCTCGCCCCGCCCGCCGCGCCAGTGCCGCCCAGCGCCACAGGCCGAGCGCCGGCGCCCCCGGATGACTAGCAGTGGGGAAGACCGGGGACAGAATTATCGCATCCGCGCCCAGCCGCCGCCCGCGCGCGAGCCCCGCCCGGCCGTGCGCCGCGACTGTCAGCGGCAGGCCGCGCGCCCGGCGGGCCAGAAGGAAGGGCAGCAGGCCGGTGCTGCCGCGCCGGTCCGGCAAGTGCAGCCCGGCCCGCAACCCGCGCGCATGCCGCAGCGCCGCCCGGCCGTCGCCCGCCACCAGCAGCACCAGGCGCCGCTGCCGTGCCAGCCGTGCCAAGCCCTCCAGCAGGGCCGGCGGCAGGCCGCGCGCCACCACCGCCGCGCTGGGCGGCAGCCGCGACGCCGCGGCGCGCGGATCCGGCAGCCGCTGCGGGTCGCTGAACAGGAACAGCCGCGGCAGGGCGCCCCGCCCGGCCGGCACCGGCTTGAGGCGCCGCGCCGCCGCCTCTAGCCTCCGCATCGCATGTCCACGCCCGATACCATCGCCGCCAATCTCGCCCGCATCCGGGAGAGGATCGCCGAGGCCTGCGCCCGCGCCAACCGCCCGGCCGGCTCCGTCACCCTCGTCGCCGTTTCCAAGACGCATCCGGCGGAGGCAGTGGCCGCCGCCCTCGCCGCCGGGCAGGCGGTGTTCGGGGAGAACCGGGTGCAGGAGGCGGCGGCGAAATTCCCGCCGCTCAGGCCGGCGCATCCGGAATTGCGCCTGCACATCATCGGCGCGCTTCAGACCAACAAGGCGCGGGACGCGGTGCGGATCGCCGATGTGATCGAGAGCCTGGACCGCCCCCGCCTCGCCACGGCACTGGCCGAGGCCATGGCGAAGGAGGGCCGCCGCCCGCGCCTGCTGGTGCAGGTGAATACCGGCGACGAGCCGCAGAAGGCCGGCATCCCCCGCGCCGGGGCGGAGGACTTCCTGCGCGCCTGCCGGGAGGAGCACGGGCTGGAGATCTCCGGCCTGATGTGCATCCCGCCGGTGGACCAGGACCCGGTGCCGCATTTCCGCTGGCTGGCGGAACTCGCCGCCCGGCATTCCCTGCCGGTGCTCAGCATGGGCATGAGCGCGGATTTCGAGGCGGCGATCACCTGCGGCGCCACCCATGTCCGGGTGGGCTCGGCGATCTTCGGCGCGCGGGGGTAGAAGGCGCGGCGCCGGCCCGGTCCTGCCGGGCCAGGCGCCTGGCCGCTCAGACGGTGTCTTCGAGATCCGGTTCCTCGGGGGCCGCGTGGTGGCCCCCGATCCACATCAGGACGCCGCCGAAGAGCATGACGGCGAAGGCCGTCACGGTGTCCAGCCCGGCGAAGAAGGCGGCGATGGCGACCACCCCCAGGACCACCAGCACCAGGATGGCATTGTTCGTGACGTAGTCGCCGACTTTGCTTGCCATGCGTCCTGTCCCCCAGATCCCCTGTTCGCGGCGGGGCGATGCCCCCGCTCATACAGCGGGGCGGAACCTGACAGCCGAGTGGCGGCTCCGCCCCTCACATTCGCGTGATCGAAAGGGTTCCGGCTGGGGCCGGGGGCGCTGCTTCCCTCAGCGCAAGGGCGGCAGCAGGGTGGATTGCCACATCACCAGCAACCCGGAGAGCATGAACAGGATCACCCCCAGGCGCGGGATTCCAAGAAGCGCGCAGGCCGTGCCGGCGACGAGAAGGGCGGCGAACACCTGCCAGGGCTTCCGCCTGACGAATTCGAGGGCGCTTTCCATGATGAATTCCCGGAACTTCGCATTGGCTGCTTTTGCTTGAGGACGCGGGATGTCTCCCGGCCCGTCGCGACGTTGCCATCCCGAATCGGCGGAAGTCCAGGAAAACCGGATCAGCCCCCGGCCAGCACCTCTATCCCGGTGAGGCCCGCCGCCAGGGCGGCGCGCAGCTCGCGTTCCGGCAAGGCGATGCAGCCCTCGGTCGGCGCCAGGTCCGGGCGGGCCAGGTGCAGGAAGATGGCGCTGCCGCGCCCGCGCACCACCGGCGCATCGTTCCAGCCGAGCACGCCGATGATGTCGTAGAGCGCGTCCTCCCGCCACAATTCCTCGTGCCGCGCCGGATGCGGCAGGCGGATCTGGCGGTTGTAGTCCGGATGGGCGGGGTCGTCGCACCAGCCATCCGTCGGGGCGATGGGCTCCATGGGCACGCGGCAGGCGGGCAGCGCCACCCGGTCGGCGCGGTAGAGGACCCGGCGCAGCGGCAGCAGCCCGGCAGGAGTGGCGCCGTCCCCCTCCTGCTTCTCCACCCGCACCCCGCCGCGCCCGAGGGCGCAGCGCCAGACCATGCCGCCGAGGCGAAACAGCCCATCCGGGGTGACGATGGCACGGCCCATATCCGTCGGTGCCATGGTCCCGTGTCAGGCCAGCAGATGGCCGAAGCGCTCGGCCTTGGTTGCCAGGTAGCGGTCATTCACCCCGTTGGGGGCGATGGCCAGCGGCTCCCGCCCCTCCACCACGATGCCGCAGGCGGCAAGCGCGGCCAGCTTGGCCGGGTTGTTGGTCAGCAGCCGGACCCGGCCGATGCCGAGCTGGTCCAGCATGGCGGCGGCGACCAGGAATTTCCGCTCATCCGCCCCCCAGCCGAGGGCGCGGTTGGCGTCCAGCGTGTCCAGCCCCGCATCCTGTAGCCTGTAGGCGCGCAGCTTGTTCACCAGCCCGATCCCCCGCCCCTCCTGCGCCAGGTAGAGCAGCACGCCGGCCCCGGCCTGCGCCATGCGGCGGATCGCGCCGCGAAGCTGCGGTCCGCAATCGCAGCGCAGCGAGCCGAGCAGGTCGCCGGTGAAGCATTCCGAATGGATGCGCAGCAACGGGGCGGCGCCGGCTTCCGCCAGCGCCTCCGGTCGGCCGACCAGGATGGCCAGGTGCTCGATCCCGCCATCGGCGGCGCGGAAGGCGATGATGCGGGCGTCCGGCGCGTCCTCCAGCGGCACGGCTGCCTCCGCCACCCGGCGCAGCGTGGCGGCGGCGGAGGTGGGATAGGCGAGGACGTCCGCCGCCTCCACCGTCAGTAGGTCCAGGCGCGGCTGCTCCCGCGCCGGCGCGGCGACCAGGGCGGGCAGCAGGCGGGCGAGCTTCGCCAGGGCGAGGGCGGCGGGGGCGAGGGCCGGCATCGGCGCGCGCTCCGGCCGGGTGCCTTCCGGCAGCAGGTGCTCGGCGGTCGGGTCGGCCAGGCCGCGCAGCGCGGCAGGGGCGAGCAGCGCGGCGGGCAGGCGCAGCGCAACCGCCTCCTCCCCGCCGGCCGGGTGGAGCGCGAAGGCGGCGGCGCGGGCCGGGGCCAGCAGCAGCAGCGGCGGCGCCGCGGCGGCGGCGGCGATCTCCGCCAGGCCGCGGGCACCCAGCGTCTCGGCAGCGGCCATCGCGAGCAGTTGATCCCCGTTGCGCAACAGCACGGGCGTCCCCCGCCGGAGCTCCGCCACGGCGCGATGCACGGCGCGCAGGGCCAGCGCGGCCGTGTCCGGCAGGGCGGGCGGCGAAGGCGGATCCGGATCGGGCGCGGCGTCGGCGTGCATGGTATGCGGTATCGGCTCCTGCCGGGGCGGGTGCAAGACGAGGGGGGGCTGACAGAAGGTTGAATTATGCGAATGTAATTCCGTCTCGATCTTGCGACGAACGGGTGTCATTCCCATCTATGCTTGACACCCATGCCTTGGCTTCGCCATCGAGTGAGGTCAAAGCTGCTTGGCGAGACAACTTTCTCAGACTGGGAGATGGCATGGCCGGTCCCCGCCCTCTGCTGATCGTCGATGACGATGCTGCCCTCCGGGCCACCCTTGCCGAGCAACTCGCACTCGACGGGGAATTCGCGCCAGCCGAGGCCGCGACCGCCGCAGAGGCAGAGCGGATGCTGACCGGCCCGGATGCACGCTTCGACGCCGTCCTGCTCGATATCGGCCTGCCCGATGGCGATGGCCGCGACCTCTGCGCCCGGCTGCGCAAGCAGGGCCTGAAGATCCCCATCATCATGCTGACCGGCGCGGATGCCGAGGCCGATGTGGTGCGGGGCCTGGATGCCGGGGCGAACGACTACATCGCCAAGCCCTTCCGACTGAACGAATTGCTGGCGCGGCTGCGCGCCCAGCTCCGGGTCTTCGACAACTCGGAGGACGCGGTCTTCACCATCGGGCCCTACATGTTCCGCCCCTCGGCGAAGCTGCTGCTGGAGCCGAACCGCAACCGCAAGATCCGCCTGACCGAGAAGGAAAGCGCGATCCTGAAGTACCTGTATCGCGCCGGCGGGCGGCCGGTGGGGCGGCAGGTGCTGCTGAACGAGGTCTGGGGCTACAACAGCGCGGTGACGACGCATACGCTGGAGACCCACATCTACCGCCTGCGGCAGAAGATCGAGCCCGATCCCTCCAATGCCCGCCTGCTGCTGACCGAGGGCGGCGGATACCGGCTGGATCCGCATGCGGGCCAGGCGGCGGCATAGGCCGCCGGGTGCCGAAGGTTCAGGCCGCGCCTGCGAGGCGCGGCCTTTTTCATGCCCGGCTGCGGCTGGCGCCGGCTATTCCAGCCGGCAGGCCTCGTCGAAGCTCAGGCGCGGGTTGCGCTCGAACAGGCCAGACGGGTCGCCATAGCCGAGATTGACCAGGAAATTGGAACGCCAGCTCGTGCCGGCGAAGAAGGCCTCGTCCACCTTGGCGTTGTCGAAGCCGCTCATCGGCCCGGTATCCAGCCCGATCGCACGCGCCGCCATGATCAGATAGGCGCCCTGCAGCGTGCCGTTGCGGAAGGCGGTGACCTCGGCCAGCTTCTCGTTGCCGGCGAACCAGGACCGCGCATCGGTATGCGGGAAGAGGCGCGGCAGGTCGTCGTAGAATTTCAGGTCATGGGCGACGATGACCGTGACCGGCGCCTGCATGGTCTTTTCCAGGTTGCCGGCGGAGAGGGCCGGCCTCAGCTTCGCCTTGCCCTCCGCGGTGCGGACGAAGACGAAGCGGCCAGGGGAGCCGTTGGCGCTGGTCGGGCCCCATTTCAGCAGGTCGTAGAGTTCCTGCAATTTGGCGTCCGGCACCGGCCGGTCCTGCCACTTATTCTGGGTGCGGGCGCTGCGGAAGAGCTGGTCCAGCGCGCGGTCGTCCAGGGTGGCGGGGTCACTGAGCATACGGGCAGTCTCCTCGGTCATGACCGGACCGATATCGCGCTCCGCGGGCCGCAAGCCAATGCAGGGGGCCGGATGGCCGCCATCACGCCGGATGATGATGGCGGCCGGGCCGCTCAGGCCTCCACCTGCTCCACCGCCACCACCTCGGGGACATAGTGCCGCAGCATGTTCTCCACCCCATGCCGCAGCGTGGCGCGGGAGGAGGGGCAGCCGGAGCAGGCGCCCTGCAGGTGCAGCCGGACGATGCCGTCGCGGTAGCCGCGGAAGACAATGTCGCCGCCATCGCCGGCGACGGCCGGGCGGATGCGGGTATCCAGCAATTCCTTGATCTGCTCGACGATCTCCTGGTCAGCGGGGTCGTAATCGCCCTCCAGCTCCGCCTCCTCACCCTCCAGCACCGGCAGGCCGGACATGAAATGCTCCACCAGGGCGGCGAGCACCTGCGGGCGCAGTGCCTGCCAGTCCGTATCCTCCGTCTGAGTCACGGTAACGAAGTCCGAACCGAGGAAGACGCGGGCGACGCCGCCGAGGGCGAAGATGCGGCTGGCGAGCGGGCTGCGGGCGGCGGCCTCGGCGGAGGCGAAATCGGCGGTGCCGCGCGACCCCATCACCTCCCGTCCGGGGAGAAATTTCAAGGTGGCGGGGTTCGGGGTGCCTTCGGTCTCAATGAACATGGGCAGGGTCCCACAGGCTTGGAAAGATTTCCGGACTGATGTGGTCCGTTTTTCCCCGCTCTGCAAGCGGCAGCCATTGGGGGGGAGGGCGTCAGGTGACCCGTTCCAGTTCCTTGTCGTCCAGGTTGCCTGGCACGATCGTCATCGGCACCGTCAGGCGGGAGGCATAGCGCCCGGTCAAGGCCGAGATCAGCGGCCCCGGCCCGCCACCCTGCATGGCGGCCGAGGCCAGGATCAGGATGGAGATCCGCGGATCCTCCTCCAGCAGCGCCAGAAGCTCGTCCCGCGGCTCGCCTTCCCGGATCAGCAGGATGGGCAGGCCGCCGGTGATCTCGGTGACCTGGGCGGCCAGGCCGGAGAGCAGGCGCTCCGCCTCCTCCCGCCGTTCCTCCTGCATCATGGCGCCGACCCCGGCCCATTCCACCAGCCCGACCGGCTCGATCACCCGGAGCAGCGCCACCCGGCCGCCGCCCTTGCGGGCACGCAGGCAGGCGTATTTCAGCGCCACCTCGCGCTCCGGGCTGTCGTCCACCACCACCAGGAAGACGCGGTCGCGCTTGGCCGGCGCGGCGGCCGCTTCCTCGGTCCCACTGCCTCTTTCGCTGTCCTCGGGCATCAGCCCCTCCGGAACACGACGCTGCCGAGCCATCCGGCCGCCGCCGCCAGCAACACGCAGGCAATACCGTAGACCAAGGGCTCGGCCTGCGCGACGGTTGCGATGCGGTCGGCAATTCCGACCCGGTCCACACGGAATTCCAGCCCCTGCCGCGCCACGATCCGGCGGGAGCGGACCAGCAGCACCTCCACCTGATAGTTCCCGGTGGGGACGGTGGCGGGCAGCGGGAGCTGCACATGGAACAGCCGGCTGCCGTCGATCTCCACCGGCGCCGCATATTCCAGCCAGCGGCCGGAGGCGGTCTCCAACCCCAGCAAGGCGGCGCGGAATTGCGGGGAGCGGGCGCCGGTGCTCTCCAGCGGCAGGGCATCCAGCCCCAGCCCGTTGCGCTGGCGCTCCTCCTCCGGCAGCAACTGCCAGGCGGGGCGGGTGCCGGCGATGGCGTAGAAGCCGGGCACCCGGGCGAAGCGGGCGGAGGGGCCGTTGACCCAGAGCACGCCGAGCGCCCGCACCTTGCGCCGCACCACCACCGGCCGGGTCGGGCCGCGGACCACCACCAGGATCTCGTCGCCGCCCGGCCCGATCGGCGCCTCGGTCGCGCCGAAGATCATCACGGAGGCCCCGGTGAAGCCGGTGGTGACCTCCACCTCGCTCTGGGACAGGGAGGCGACCAGCGGCGCCTCCTGCGCCGGGGCGGCGACGGGCAGCAGCGCCAGCAGCAGGAGGAGCAGGCGCGCGATCATAGCGCCGGCCGGCTGCTGAACAGGTTGTCCGGCGTGCGCAGCAGCCCCCAGAGCAGGCTGCCTGCCACCGCGAGCACCAGCAGGCCGAGCAGCGCCCGCGTCTCCTCGCCCCGCAGGCGGGTGCCCATGGCGGCGCCGAATTGCGCCCCGGCAACGCCGCCCAGCAGCAGCAGCAGGGTCAGCAGCAGGTCCACCGTGCCGAGCTGGGTGGCCTGCAGCAGCGTCACGTTGGCGGCAACGAAGACCACCTGGAAGAGCGAGGTGCCGATCACCACCGAGGTCGGCATGCCGAGCAGGTAGATCATCGCCGGCACCAGCATAAAGCCGCCGCCCACGCCCATGATGGCGGAGAGCACGCCGACGCCGAAGCCGACCAGCGCCGGCGGGATGACGGAGATGTAGAGCCTGGACTTGCGGAACCGCATCTTCAGCGGCAGGCCATGCATCCAGAGATGCTCGTGCAGCCTGTTGCGGTGCCCCGGCTTGCCGCGGCGGAGGATTGCGCGGACGCTCTCCATCACCATCAGCGCGCCGACCGTGCCGAGCACGACGACATAGAAAAGCGACACGGCCAGGTCCACCTGGCCGATCCGCCGTAGCAGTCCGAAGAGCTGCACCCCGGCGCCCGAGCCGAGGAAGCCGCCCACCAGGAGCACCGCGCCCATCTTCGCGTCCACATTCCCCCGGCGCCACTGGGCGATGAGGCCGGAGACGGAGGCGCCGAGCGTCTGGTTGGCGCCGGAGGCGACCGCGACCGGCGAGGGGATGCCGATGAGGATGAGGAGCGGCGTCAGCAGGAAGCCGCCGCCGACGCCGAACAGGCCGGAGAGCCAGCCCACGCCGAAGCCAATGCCGACCAGCAGGAGGGCATCCACCGACATCTCGGCGATGGGCAGGTAGACCTGCATCGCGGCATCCGGATCCAGCAGCCCGGGGGCGGGCCAGACTTGCGGGGGGAGAAGGCGGTTTGGACCGCTGGCGATGCGGACGCAAGGCCCATTCCGCGAATGCCGTGCGATGCCGCGCCGCCACAGGCGCGCGGCGCGGCGGGGACGGGAGGGGGCGCCCCTCCCCCTACTGGGTGGCGCCGGGATCCTCCAGGATTTCGAAGTCCTGGAGCGGGGCCGGACCCTCGCCCGTGACGGCGCGGAGCTGCGCGTCGCGGTGCTGCTGCCAAACGCTGCGCAGCCGGGCATAGAAGTCGAGCGAGCCGGAGCGGAGCTGATCCAGCGATTCGATGTTCTCGGCCCGGGTGTCGATGCCGTCCACCACGCCGCGCGAGGCATTGCCGTAGAAGGGCAGGAGCCAGTTGATCGGGTTCAGGAAGCCGTCGGCGGTGGAGCCCACGATGTCCCGCGGGTTGGACGGGCCGAGGATCGGTATCATGATGAAGGGCCCGGCCGGTAGGCCCCAGACATAGAGCGTCTGGCCGAAATCGCGCTCCGTCCGCGGCGGGCCGCCGAACTGCTCCATGTCGAACATGCCGCCGAGGCCCATGGTGGAGTTGATAACGAAGCGCATGAGGGTCTGCCCCGCCAGCAGCGGCTGGCCCTGCAGCAGGCTGTTCGCCATGTAGCGTGGCTCTTCCATGTTGCGGATGACGTTGCGGATGCGGGTCCGCACCCAGGGGCCGAGATTGTCCCGATAGAACTCCGCCACCGGCCGGATGACATGGTCATCGGCGGCGAGGTTGAAGTCGAGGATCTTGCGGTTGATGGGTTCGAGCGGGTCCCCCTCCTCGGTCAGGGATGGCCGGGTCGCGGCAGGGGGTGCCGCGGCCGGGGCGCCCGTGGCCGGGCCGGCGGCCGCCTGTTGCGATTCGCTCCCGCCCCCGGCACAGGCCTGGAGCAGCAGGGCGGCCAGCAGGATGGCCAGGGGGCGCGGCATGGTGGCGGTGGATCGGGGCATGGAGAACTTCGCCTGCGGAAAGAGGCGGAACCTAGCGCAGCTTTCCGTAATCCGGCGACGCACAATCACGCGGATGCGCGGTGATGGCTGAGGCGGTCCTGCACGGCATCGGCCTGGCGGCGGGGCTGCTGGCCCTGGTGGGGGCGGTGCTTGCCGGGCTGGCGGCGCGGGCGGTGCGGCGCCTCGCTGCTGCGCGGCCGCCTGCCGGCCCCGCCCTGGCGGCAAGCGTGCTGAAGCCGCTGCATGGGGCGGAGCCGGGGCTTCAGGCGAATCTCGCCTCCACCCTGGCGCAGGACCATGCGGCACCCTTCGAGGTGCTGTTCGCGGTGCGCGATCCCGCCGACCCGGCGGCGGCGCTGGCGGAGGCAGCGATGGCGGCTGCGCCGGGCGTCCCGGCCCGGCTGGTCCGCGACCCGCGGCTGCATGGGCCGAACCGCAAGGTATCGCAGCTCATCAACCTGGAAGGGCTGGCGCGGCATCCGGTGCTGGTGGTGGCGGATGCGGATATGCGCGTGCCCCCTTTCTGGCTCGGCGCGGTGACGGCGCCGCTGGCCGATCCCGCGGTGGGGCTGGTCACCTGCCTCTACCGGGGGGAGGCCGCGGATGACGGGCTGTGGTCGCGCCTCGCCGCGCTCGGCCTAGACTGGCAGTTCCTGCCGAACGCCGCGCTGGGGGAGAGCATGGGCAAGGCGCAGGGCTGCTATGGCGCCACTATGGCGCTCAGGGCCGAGACCCTGGCCCGGCTCGGCGGCTTCGCGGCGCTGGTGGATCTGCTGGCGGACGACCATGCGCTGGGGGCGGCGGTGCGGCGGCTCGGACTGAAAGTGGTGCTGGCCCCGGTGCTGCCGGCACATGTGATGCGGGAGGAGAGCCTCCCCGCCCTGCTCGCGCATGAGACCCGCTGGGCACGGACCATGCGGATGCTGGAGCCGCGCGGCTATCTGGGCATGGGCCTGACCTATCCGCTGGTGCCCGGCCTGGTTGCCGCCGGCCTGGCGCCGGCGCCCTGGGGCTGGGCGGCGCTGGTCCTGGCGCTGCTGGCCCGGCTGGGGCTGGCCCTGGAGGTGGACCGGGCCATCCGTCCGGCGGTGGGCTGGGGGGAATCCTGCCGGCGCCTCCTTCTTCTGCCGCTGCGCGACCTGCTTTCATTCGCTATATGGGGGGCTGGGCTGGCCCGGGGCACGGTGACGTGGCAGGGTCGGCGCTATCGCATGGACCCCGATGGCCGCATGGTCGAAGCGAGTTTGAAGGACCGACCCCGCCAATGATGCGTACCCTGTTCCTCCAGGCTCCCTCCTTCGACGGCTTCGATGGGGGCGCCGGCTCCCGCTACCAGGCGAAGCGGGAGATCAAGAGCTTCTGGTTCCCCACCTGGCTCGCCCAGCCGGCGGCGCTGGTGGAGGGCTCCAAGCTGGTGGACGCGCCGCCGCACCGGCAGACGCTGGAGCAGATCGCGCCCATGGCGCGCGACTTCGATCTCTGCGTGCTGCACACCTCCACGCCCTCCTTTGCCTCCGACGTGAAGGTGGCGGAGCGGCTGAAGGCGGAGAACCCGAACCTCAAGATCGGGATGATCGGCGCCAAGGTGGCGGTGCAGGCCGAGGAATCCCTGCGCGACGCCCCGGTGGTGGATTTCGTCGCCCGCAACGAATTCGACTTCACCATCAAGGAGGTCGCCGAGGGGCGCGACTGGTCCGGCATCAAGGGCCTGTCCTGGCGGAACCGCGACGGGGTGCTGGTGCACAACCCGGAGCGTCCGATCCTGGAGGACATGGACGCCCTGCCCTTCGTCAGCCCGGTCTACAAGCGCGACCTGGATTATACGAAATACTTCATCGGCTATCTGAAGCACCCCTATGTCAGCCTCTATACGGGCCGGGGCTGCAAGAGCCGCTGCACCTTCTGCCTCTGGCCGCAGACCGTCGGCGGACATCGCTACCGCACCCGCTCGGTCGGGCATGTGATCGAGGAGATCAAGTACATCCAGGCCAATTTCCCTGGCCTGAAGGAGATCTTCTTCGACGACGACACCTTCACCGACAACCTGCCCCGCGCCGAGGAGATCGCGCGGGAGCTGGGCAAGCTCGGCGTCACCTGGTCCTGCAACGCCAAGGCCAATGTTCCCCGTGAAACGCTGAAGGTGCTGAAGGACAACGGGCTGCGCCTGCTGCTGGTGGGCTATGAGAGCGGCAACCAGCAGATCCTGCACAACATCAAGAAGGGCATGCGCGTGGATGTCGCGCGGCGCTTCACCAAGGACTGCCACGAGCTCGGCATCACCATCCACGGCACCTTCATCCTCGGCCTGCCCGGCGAAACCAAGGAGACGATCGAGGAGACGATCCGCTTCGCAATCGAGACCAACCCGCACACCATCCAGGTCTCGCTGGCGGCGCCCTATCCCGGCACCTACCTGTACGACCAGGCAGCGCGGGAGGGGTGGCTGGACACGGCCAATGCCGAATACGTGGATGCGCATGGCGTGCAGATCGCGCCGCTGCACTACCCGCATCTGAGCCATACCGAGATCTTCGACAGCGTGGAGACCTTCTACAAGCGCTTCTACTTCCGTGCGCCGAAGATCGCCTCCATCTGCAGCGAGATGATCCGCGACCGGCAGATGCTGGTCCGCCGGCTGCGGGAAGGCGTGGAATTCTTCCGCTTCCTGCGCGAGCGGGCGCAGGCTTCCTCGGACAAGGCGGCAGCTTGAGCGCCGGCGTCCGGGGCAGGCCGGGGCATGGCGGCCATGCGCCCGCGTGTCGTCTTTTGCGCCGATGATTTCGGCCTCTCCCCGGAGGTGAACGCCGCCATCGAGCAGGCGCACCGCGAGGGCGTGCTGACGGCCGCCAGCCTCATGGTCGGGGAGCAGGCGGTGCCCGAAGCCGTTGCGATCGCCCGCCGCAACCCGCGCCTTGCCGTCGGACTGCATCTGACCCTGACGGATGGCACGCCCGTGCTGCCGCCGGAGCGGATCCCGGCCCTGGTGCAGTCCAACGGCCGCTTCCGCGACGACATGGCCGGGCTGGGGCTGACCCTCGCCCTCTCCGCCACGGCGCGGGCACAATTGCGTGCCGAGATCGCGGCCCAGATCGCCGCCTTCCGGGCCACCGGCCTGCCCTGCGACCACATCAACGCCCACAAGCACTTCCACATGCATCCGATCATCGCCGCCACCGCCTTCCGCGCCGCCCGGGCGGCGGGCATCCGCGCCACGCGCATCCCCTGGGAGCCGCCGGCGCTGATCCGCACCGTGGAGCCGAAAGCGGCGACGGCACCGCGCGCGCTGCAACCCTTCGTCGCGCTGCTGCGGCGGTTGGCGGCGCGGAACGGGCTGGCTGTGGCGGATCGCGTCTGCGGCCTCGCCTGGTCAGGCGCCTTCACTGCCGACCGCCTGGCCGCCCTGCTGCCGCGCCTGCCGGAAGGCCGCACCGAGATCTATCTGCATCCCGCCACCGCCGGCGGCTTCCCCGGCGGCGCGCCCGGCTACCGCTATGCCGAGGAACTGGCCGCGCTGACCGACCCGCGGGTGCGGGAGGGCGCCACGCGCTTCGCCACCGGCGGCTACACCGCGATGCTTGCCGCATGAGCCGCCTCGGTCTCTTCCTGGCCCTCGGCGGCCTGGTCATCGCGGTGCTGCTGCTGGCGCACCAGGACATGGCGGAGGTCGGCGCCCTACTGGGCACGGCGGGCTTCGGGCTGATCCTCGCCTCGCTGGCGCATGTGCCCTCCATGGCGCTGAACGCCCAGGCCTGGCGCGTGCTGCTGCCGCAACGGGGGCGGCCCTCCCTCCCCGGCATGACGGCGAATGTCTGGATCCGGGAGTCGGTGAACGGGCTGCTGCCCGTGGCCCGGGTTGGCGGCGAGGTCGCCAGCTACCGGCTGCTGCGCGGCGGCGGCACCGGCGTCGCCCCGGCCGCGGCCAGCCTGATGGTGGACATGGCCATCTCCATCCTCAGCCAGCTCGCCTTCGCGCTGCTCGGCTTGGCGCTGCTGGCCTGGGCGGGGGCCGGGGTGGGCTGGGGCGGGCTGGCGCTGGGCATGCTCGGCGGCTTCGGCCTGGCGGGCGGCTTCATCCTGGCGCAGCGGGCGGACCTGTTCGGCCGCACCGCGGCCCTGCTGAACCGCTTCGGCGCCGGGCGCTTCGCCATCTTCGCCGCGCATTCCCGCGCCATCGACCGCATGACCCGCCGCCTGTGGGGCGCGCGCGGCGCCATCATCGCCTGCTTCCTGTGGCAATCGGCGGGCTGGCTGGCGGGCAGCCTGGAGATCTGGCTGGCGCTGCACTTCCTCGGCTCCCCGGTGACGCTGGCGGAGGCGCTGGCGATCGAGGCGCTGGTCCAGGCCGTCTCCTCCGCCGCCTTCCTGGTGCCCGGCGCGCTGGGGCTGCAGGAGGCAGGGTTCCTCGGCGTCGGCCTGCTGCTCGGCCTGTCGCCGGAAATGGCGACGGCACTGGCCATCGCGCGGCGCATCCGGGACATGGTGATCTTCCTGCCCGGCCTGCTCGGCTGGGTCTGGGCGGAGCGGCGGCTCGCCGCGGCGCTGCCCAAGCCGAGGGCTGACACCCCCCCGCAACGGGCATAGGCTTTCCTCCCACAACGGGAGGAAACGCGATGACCTGGCGCCGCACCCTGCTGCGCGCCGTGGCGCTGGCGCCCCTCGCCGGCTTGCCCGCGCGCGCCGAGGCCTATCCCGGCCGGCCCATCCGCGTCGTGATCGGCTATGTCCCCGGCGGCGCGGTGGACATCACCATGCGCATCCTGGCGCCGAGGCTCGGCGCCCTGCTCGGGCAGCCGCTGGTGATCGACAACCGCCCGGGCGGCGCCGGCAACCTGGCGAATGAGATCGTCGCCCAGAGCCCGGCGGATGGCTACACGATCATGGTCGGCACCATCGGGCAGATGACGGTGAACCCGCTGCTGACCCATCTGCCGCTGAACCCGGTGGAGGATTTCGCGCCCATCTCGCTGCTGGTGGACGTGACCAACCTGCTGGTCGCGCCCGCCGACCGGCCCTGGCGCGATGTGGCGGGGCTGATCGCGGCGGCGAAGGCGCGGCCGGGGGCGCTGAGCTATGGTTCCTCCTCCGTCGGCTCGGCCGGGCACCTGGCGGCGGCGCTGCTGGCGCAGGAGACGGGGACGGAGATGGAGCACGTGCCCTATCGCGGCGGCGGGCAGCTCATCACCGACCTCATCTCCGGCAAGCTGGATTTCGCCTTCGCCACCGCCGCCACCACCGTCCCGCATGTGCGGACCGGCAAGCTGCGCGCGCTCGCGGTGCCCACCGCGCACCGCTCCGCCCTGGTGCCCGATGTGCCCACGGTGGCGGAAAGCGGCGTGCCCGGCTTCGAGGTGGTGAACTGGTACGGGCTGCTGGCGCCGAAGGGCACGCCGGAGCCGGTGATCGCCACGCTGAACACGGCGCTGCACGCAGCGCTGAAGGATCCCGAGGTCCTGGAGAAATTCGCCGTCCAGGGGCTGGAGCCATTGCCAAGTTCGCCCGGCGCTTTCCAGGATTTCATGCGCAAGGAGGCGGCGCGCTGGGCCCGCGTGATCCGCGCAGCGGGGATCACGGCGAACTGACGCGGGGCGGCACGCCCCGCCGCTTCCGCTCTTTGCCTTTGGCAACCCGGACCGCACGATGACGCATGCGCATTGCGACAAAGACCTACAGGCTGGTGATCTTCGACTTCGACGGCACGTTGGCCGATTCCTTCCCCTGGTTCACCGGGGTGCTGGACCAGACCGCCGACCGCTTCGGCTTCCGCCGGGTTGACGCGGCGGAACGCGAGGCGCTGCGCGCGAGCAGCTCCCGCGAGATCCTGCGGCGCTTCGGCGTGCCGCACTGGAAGCTGCCAATGATCGCCGCACATATGCGCCGGTTGAAGGCCGAGGCGGCGGATCGCATCCCGCTTTTCGAAGGCACGGGCGAGATGCTGCGGCGATTGTCGGAGAAGGGCGTTCAACTTGGCATCGTCAGCTCGGATGCGGAGGAGAACGTGCGGCGCACGCTGGGGCCCGACCATGCGGCCCGGATCATCCACTACGAATGCGGCGCCTCGCTTTTCGGCAAGCATTCCAAGCTGCAGCAGGTGCTGCGCCGCAGCGGCGTGCCGGCCGGACAGGCGATCTATGTCGGCGACGAGGTGCGGGATGCCGAGGCGGCGCGGGCCGCCGGCGTAGCCTTCGGCGCGGTCAGCTGGGGCTATGCCAAGCCTGAGGTACTGGAAGCGCAGCGGCCGGCGGAATTCTTCGCCTCCATGGAGGCGATCGCCCGCAGCATCGGCTGAGGAGATGCGATATGGACCTGAATTTCAGTGGCAAGACGGCGCTGGTCGCCGGCGGCAGCAGCGGCATCGGCCTGGCCACGGCCGAGATCCTGCTGCGGGAGGGCTGCGGCCGTGTGCTCATCGCCAGCCGCAGCGCGGAGAAGCTGCGGGCGGCGGCGGAGGCGCTGCGCCGTTCCACCGGCCGCGCAGTGGAGACGGTGGCCTGCGATGCGACCGAGCCCGACCAGGTGGCGGGGCTGATCGCGGGGCTCGGCGAGGCGCCGCTGCACATCCTGGTCAGCGCCTTCGGCGGCAGTCGGCGCAGCAGCTTCGAGGCGCTGGCGGATGCCGACTGGCTGGCGAATTACGAGCTGAACCTGCTCGGCACCGTCCGCCTGGTGCGGGCGGCGTTGCCGCGGCTGCGGGCGGCCGGGGCGGCGCGAGTGGTGCTGCTCGGCGCCACCTCCGCGCGGCAGCCGACGGAGCATCAGGTGGTCTCCAATGTCCACAAGGCCGGGCTGCTGGCGCTGACCAAGACCCTTTCGAACGAGCTGGCGCCGGAGATCGCGGTGAACTGCGTCTGCCCCGGCCGCGTGCTGACGCCGCTGGCGGAGGAAAGGCTGCGCCAGCGCGCGATGGAGAAGGGCGTGAGCCTGGAGGCCATCATCGCCGAGACGGCCGCCACCATCCCGCTCGGCCGCATGGGACGGGCGGAGGAAGCGGCGCGGATGGTCGCCTTCCTGGCCAGCGACGCGGCGAGCTACGTCACCGGCCAGAGCATCCTGGTGGATGGCGGGCTGGGGCGGGCGGTGTAGCCGGCTTCAGGCGTCCGGCCCCCAGGCCATGGTGAAGAACCACTGCGGCAGGTTGGCGCGGACGATCGGGTCCAGCACGGCATCCAGCGCCGCGATGCCCGCGGCGAGGTCGGCGGCGCGGTCGCCGGTCTCGGGCGGCAGCTCGACCGGCGGCAGGAAGGTGGTGCGGAAGCGGCTGCCCGGCAGCCGCGTGACATAGCCCGGCACGATGGCGCAGCCCGTCAGCCGTGCCAGGCGCACCGCATAGGGGATGTTGCCCGTGGTCCGCAGTCTGCGGCCGAGGGAGGGACCGTGGACGATGCCGCCGACATAGTCGTCCATCGCCAGCACCAGCGTTTCCTCCCGCCCCGCCAGCACACGCAGCGCCGGTCGCACCGCATCACGGTCCGCCAGCAGCACGCGGCCACCGACGGCGAGCCGGTTGCGCATCACCACCCTGTCGCGGAGGCCGGTCGGCTGACGGGCGGCGATGCCCACTGGCCGAGCCCCGATCCAGGCGAGGGTCATACCCAGCACTTCCGGATTGCCGGTATGCAGCCAGGCCGCCATCACGGCACGGTGGCGGCGCGTCTCCAGGATGTGCCCGGCGCCCTGCACCTCCACCCGGCCTTCCTTCCAGAAGCGGAGGATGCGCGGGATCTCGCAGAAGGTGCAGGCCAGGTTCTCCCACATCTCGGCGACGGCAGCATCGGTCGGCAGGTCCGGGCGCAGCAGCGCCAGATTGGCCCGCGCCCGCGCATCCAGGGCGGGATAGAGACCCGGCGCGACGTGGCGCGCCAGCATCCGCCCGGTGGCGCCGGCAAACGCGGTCGGCAGCAGCCGCATCGGCAGGTATAGCGCGCGTTCCAGCCCCTGCGCCGCCAGGCTGCGGAGTTGGACCCTCACGCCACCCGGTCCAGCAGCATCGGCAGCCTCTCGCCCGGCCGCAGGGTGAGGCGGCAGACGGGGAACACCTGCGTCCCCGGCGCGAGCCGCGGCGCGAAGCGCTGCGCCAGGGTGGCGAGGCAGATCGTGGCCTCCGCCATGGCGAAATGCGCGCCGGTGCAGACGCGCGGGCCGAGGCTGAAGGGGATGAAAGCGTGGCGCGGCCGGGGCGGCGCATCCGGCAGGAAGCGCTCCGGCAGGAAATGGTCCGGCTTCGGCCAGAGGGCACGATGGCGGTGCAGCAGCCAGGGCACCACCATGACGATGCCGCCCTTCGGCACCGGCTGACCCGCCAGCTCCACATCCTGCTGCGCCTCCCGCGCCAGCAGCGGGATCGGCGGATAGAGGCGCAGCGTCTCCTCCACCACCGCGCGGGCGAAGGGCAGGGCGGGCAGATCCTCGAAGCGCGCGGCGCGGCCACCGAGGACGGAAACGGCTTCGGCGCGCAGCCGCGCCGCGGCGCCGGGGGACTGGGAGAGCAGGAACCAGGCCCAGGCCATGGTGCCGGCGGTGGTCTCATGCCCGGCGAGGAAGAGGGTGGCGGCCTCGTTGCGGAAGGCAGCGGGCGACATGGGCTGGCCGGTGTCGCGCAACTCGGCCTCCGCCATGGCGCGGATCAGGGAGGTCTCGCCGGCCGGGGCGCCGAGCGCCTCGGCGATCAGCCGGTCCAGCACTTCGTGGATGCGCCGCACCTCCCCCCGCAGGCGCCAGGCGCGCAGGCGCGGCAGCAGGCCCGGCAGGCCGAGCAGCGCCAGCAGGTCGCCGACGCCGCTGCCGCGCTGGTAGCGGGCGAAGGCGCGCACCACCTGGCCGGCGCTGTCGCTGCCGAGGCGGCGGCCGAAGACGCTGCGGCAGATGACCTCCGCCGCCATCTCCCCCATCTCGGTCAGCATGTCGATGGGTGCATCGGCAGGGCGGGCGGCCCAGGCTTCGCCGCGCTCCGCCACCACCTCCGTCATCACCGGGGCGAGGGCGTGGATGCGGGAGACATGGGTGACGGGCGCCACTACCCGCCGCCGCTCCCGCCAGACCAGGCCGTCGCTGATGATGAGGCCGTCGCCCACCAGGGGTTCGAGCGCGTGGCGCATCTCCGGCGTCTTGCGCTCGAAGGCGGCGTTGTTAGCGACGAAGGCGGCGTGCACCGTCTCCGGGCTGTTGCATATGAAGAAGCGGCGGGCGAGCAGGCGGGTGGCGAAGAAGGGCTCCTCGAAATGCCGCTCGTGCCAGATCTCGAGCAGGCTCCGCCGCATCCGCCGCACCAGCTCCGGCAGGGAGGGCCGGGCGGTGAAGGGCGCCGGATGCGGCGGGATGTAGTCTGCCGTTACCTCAGTCGCGATGGACACGGAGCGGCCCGAAACTCTGCACCACGGGCATGACCTGGAGGAGGTTGACATTCACCCGTGCCGGGCGGGTCGCCACCCAGTGCACGGCATCGGCGATGTCCTCCGGCGTCAGCGGCTCCGTGCCCTGATAGACGCTGGCGGCCTTCGCGTCGTCGCCCTTGAAGCGGACATTGGAGAATTCCGTGCCGCCGACCAGGCCCGGCTCGATATCCGTCACCCGGACCTTGGTGCCGAACAGGTCGGCGCGCAGGTTGTAGCTGAACTGGCGGACGAAGGCCTTGGTCGCGCCATAGACATTGCCGCCGGGATAGGGCCATTCGCCGGCGGTGGAGCCGATATTGACGATATGCCCCGAATTGCGGGCCACCATGCCCGGCAGCACGGCGCGGGTGACATACATCAGCCCCTTGACGTTGGTGTCCACCATCGCGTCCCAGTCGTCGAGATCGGCGGACTGGGCCGGCTCCAGCCCGCGGGCGAGGCCGGCATTGTTCACCAGCACATCAATCGCGGCGAAATCGGCGGGCAGGCCCGCGATGGCCGCCATCACCGCGGCGCGGTCCTGCACGTCCAGCGCCAGCGGATGCACGCGATCCGCGCCGAGTTCCTTCGCCAGCGCTTCCAGCCGCTCCCGCCGCCGTCCGGCGGCGATGATGCGGGCGCCGTCCTGGGCGAAGCGGCGGGCGATGGCCAGGCCGAAGCCGGCAGTGGCGCCGGTGACGAACACGATCATGGCTCAGAATCCCTCCAGCACGAGCTTGCCGCGCATCGTCCCGCTCTCCACCCGCGCATGGGCGCGCTTCAGGTTGGCGGCGTCGATGCGGCCGAAATGCTCCGTCATGGTGTGGCGGATCGCCCCGGCATCCACCAGGCGCGCGATCTCGTTGAGCAGCTTGTGCTGCTCGATCATGTCGGGCGTCCTGAACAGGGCGCGGGCGAACATGCCCTCCCAGACCAGCCCGGCGGATTTGCGGCGCAGCTTCTGGACATCGATCCGCGTCGCCTCGTCAATGACGCAGACGAAGCCCTGCGGCGCCAGCAGGGCGCAGATCGCATCCCAATGCGCCTCGGTATGGTTGATGCCGAAGACATAGGGCACGGAGAGGCCGAGCGCTTTCACCTGCGCCGGCAGGTCGCCCTTGTGGTCCAGCACGTGATGCGCGCCGAGGGAGAGGCACCACTCCCGCGTCTCCGGCCGCGAGGCGGTGGCGAGCACGGTCAGCCCCGTCAGCCGCCGCGCAAGCTGGATGGCCATAGAGGCGACCCCGCCCCCGCCGCCGAGCAGCAGCACCGCCTCGCCGGGACGCAGGGTGGTGTCGCGCGGGATGCGGAGGCGGTCGAACAGCGCCTCCCAAGCGGTGATGCCGGTCAGCGGCAGGGCGGCGGCCTCGGCGAAGGAGAGGGTCGCGGGCTTCCGGCCGACGATGCGTTCGTCCACCAGTTGGAGTTCGGCATTGCTGCCGGGGCGGTTGATGACGCCCGCGTAGAAGACGGCATCGCCGGGGCGGAACAGGGTGCAGTCCGGGCCGGCGGCGCGCACCACCCCGGCGGCGTCGAAGCCCAGCACGCGCGGGGTGCCGCCCGGATCCATGCCGCGCCGCTGCTTGACATCCACCGGGTTCACCGAGACGGCGCGGACCTCGACCAGCAGGTCATGGCCCTGGGGCGGTGGCGGGTCGGGCAGGTCGAGATCGAGCAGCGCCTCCGCATGCCCGATCGGATGGTTCTGCTTGTAGCCGACGGCCTTCATGCGATCCTCCCGCGGCGTGGCTGGTTCGCGCGCAGGGTGGGGGCTGGCGGCCGTCCCGCCAAGCCCCCCTTCACCGGCCTCAGCGCGTCGGGCGCGGCGGGTTCACGCTGTAGTCGTAGAAGCCTTTGCCGGACTTCCGGCCGAGCCAGCCGGCCTCGACATATTTCGCCAGCAGCGGGCAGGGACGGTATTTCGGATCGCCCAGGCCCTCGTGGAGCACCTGCATCACGCTCAGCAGCGTATCCAGGCCGACGAAATCCGCCAGCTCCAGCGGCCCCATCGGATGGTTGGCGCCGAGCTTCATGCCGGCATCGATCGCCTGCACGTCGCCCACGCCCTCCATCAGGGCGTAGATCGCCTCGTTGATCATCGGGCAGAGGATGCGGTTGACCACGAAGCCCGGATAGTCGGCGGCGTTCACCACCGTCTTGCCCATCCGTTCCGCCAGGCGGGTCACGGCGGTGACGGTGGCATCCTCGGTCGCCAGGCCGCGGATCACCTCGACCAGCTTCATCATCGGCACGGGGTTGAAGAAATGCATGCCGAGGAAGCGGCCCGGCCGGTCGGTGGAGGCGGCAAGCCGGGTGATGGGGATGGAGGAGGTGTTGGTGGCGAGGATCGCATCCGCCTTCAGCGTCGGGCAGAGCGCCTCGTAGATCTTGCGCTTGATCGCCTCGTTCTCGGTGGCGGCCTCGATGACGATGTCGCAATCGCCGAAGCGGCCGTTGTCCGTGGCGGTGGCGATGCGCTTCAGCGCCGCATCCTTGTCGCCGGCGGCGATGACGTTCCGCTGAACCTGCCGGTCCATGTTGCGGGTGATGGTGGCCAGCGCCTTCTCCAGTGCCTGGGCGTTCACATCCATCAGCACCACGTCGAGGCCCGACAGCGCCGCGACATGCGCGATGCCGTTGCCCATGAGCCCGGCGCCGATGATGCCGACCTTGCCGATCTCCGCCATCGCTTGGTCTCCCCTCCGATCCATATGCGAAAGGCCGCGAACAAAGCCCGCGGCCCGTGTCACGGAAAAAAGGCGGGCCATTGCATGGCCCGCCCGATCCTCACTTCTTGTCCAGCTCGGCTTCGAGCTCCGGCACGGCCTTGAACAGATCCGCCACCAGGCCGTAGTCGGCCACCTGGAAGATCGGCGCCTCCTCGTCCTTGTTGATGGCGACGATCACCTTGCTGTCCTTCATGCCGGCCAGGTGCTGGATGGCGCCCGAGATGCCGACCGCGATGTAGAGATCCGGCGCCACGATCTTGCCGGTCTGCCCCACCTGCAGGTCGTTCGGCGCATAGCCGGCATCCACCGCGGCGCGGCTGGCGCCCACGGCGGCGCCGAGCTTGTCCGCCACCCGCTCGATGATCTTGAAATTCTCTGCCGAGCCCATGGCGCGGCCGCCGGAGATGACGATGCGGGCCGCGGTCAGCTCCGGCCGCTCGCTCTTCGCCAGCTCGGCGCCGACGAATTTGGAGATGCCGGGATCCTCCGCCGGCTGCACGGCCTCCACCGGGGCGCTGCCGCCCTCGGCCGGCACCGGATCGAAGCTGGCGGCGCGGACGGTAATAACCTTCTTCGGGTCGGCCGACTTCACCGTGGCCAGCGCGTTGCCGGCATAGATCGGCCGGACGAAGGTATCCGCATCCACCACCCCGGCGATGTCGGAGATCACCTGCACGTCCAGCAGGGCCGCGGCGCGCGGCATCACATTCTTGCCGGCGGCGGAGGCCGGCGCCAGCAGGTGCGAGTAGTTCGGCGCCAGCTTCACCAGCAGCGCCGCGATCGGCTCCGCCAGCCCGTTGGCGTAGATCTCCGCGTCGCTGTGCAGCACCTTGGCCACGCCGGGCAGCTTCGCCGCGGACTGCGCCGCCGCGGCGGCGCCCAGCACCAGGACATGCACCTCGCCGAGCTTCGACGCGGCCGCCACCGTGCTGCGCGTCGGCTGCGTCACGGCCGACCCGTCATGGTCGGCGAGAACGAGAACGGCCATCCTCAGATCACCTTCGCTTCGTTGCGCAGCTTGTCCACCAGTTCGGCGACCGAGGCCACCTTCTTGCCGGCCTGGCGCTTCGGCGGCTCCTCCACCTTCAGCACGGTCAGCCGCGGCGTGACGTCCACGCCGAGATCGGCGGGCTTCAGCGTCTCGATCGGCTTCTTCCGCGCCTTCATGATGTTGGGCAGAGAGGCGTAGCGCGGCTCGTTCAGGCGCAGGTCGGTGGTGACGATGGCCGGCAGCTTGAGCTGCACCGTCTGCAGGCCGCCATCCACCTCGCGCGTCACGGTAGCCTGACCGTCGGCCAGTTCCACCTTACTGGCGAAGGTGCCCTGCGGCCAGCCCAGCAGCGCCGCCAGCATCTGGCCGGTGGCGTTCATGTCGTCGTCGATCGCCTGCTTGCCGAGGATGACGAGCTGCGGCTGCTCCTTCTCCGCGACCGCCTTGAGCAGCTTGGCCACGGCCAGCGGCTCCAGCACCCCGTCATGCTCGACCAGGATGCCGCGATCGGCGCCCATGGCGAGGGCGGTGCGGATCTGCTCCTGGCAGGCCGTGGGGCCGCAGGAGACGGCGACGATCTCCGTCGCCACCCCCTTCTCCTTCAACCGGACCGCTTCCTCGACCGCGATCTCGTCGAAGGGGTTCATGGACATCTTGACGTTCGCGGTCTCGACGCCCGTGCCGTCCGCCTTCACGCGGACCTTCACGTTGTAATCGACCACCCGCTTGACGGGGACGAGGAGCTTCATCGCCTCTGCCGTTTCCTGCGTGCTGTTGCTGTTTCCCGCGGCCCGCGGCCGAGAGCTGGTCTTCCGCGCGCGGCGCAGCCATACCGGCAGGGCGGTTGCCCGCCCCGCGCAAAGCCGCGGCAAAATAGGGCGGGGCCGCCGCGCCTGTCAAAAAGCCCGGTTCAGTGCCGCGATATGAGCAGGAGCAGGGCGAGCAGGGCCAAGGTCACCCCCTGCAGCACCACGCGCCAGCGCATCAGGGCATTGGACCGCTCCCCGTTCCCGTTGTTCCGCACCAGGCCCAGCATGCCGGTAAGCAGGACGCCCAGCGTGCAGGCCAGGCCGAGAACGACGAGGACGGTGAGGACTGTTTGCATGGGTACGATCTAGACGGTGCCCGGAAATCCGCAATGGCCCTGCGCACGAATGCTTGACCGGCTACCGCCGATAGGGTTGCTGCGCTTCGCATGAGCCTGTCCCGCATTATCCTTGCAATCCCGTTCCTGCTCTGCGCCCTGGCCGGCCCTGTCCTGGCCCAGGGGGGGGGCCACGCGCCGGCCGCCCAAGCCGCCCAGCGGAACGGGACCGGCCTGACCACGACCGAAATCGAACACCTGACCTCCCTGCTGAAGGACGAGACCCGGCGGGCGGAATTCCTGCGGACCCTGGAGGCGCTGGCGGCCGCCAGCCGCGCCCAGGCCAGTACCGCGGCGGAGGGCTCCACGCCGCCGTCCGCGCCGGCCCCGGCCGCGGGGGGAGCGGAGGCAACCCCTCCCGCCGCCCCGGCCCAGGCCAAGCCCGCGGAGGGAAGCGCTGATCCGCTGATCGCCCCGGACACGGTCGGCGCGCAATTGCTGGCGGGCCTCTCGGGCCGGATCAGCGCCCTGTCGGAGAGGCTGCCCGACGCCGCCCGCTCCATCGCCGACCTGCCCGGGCTCTGGGAGGCGGCCGTGAACCTGGCCCACGACCCGGTGGCGCGGGCCCGGCTGCTGGACGCCTCCTGGAAGCTGCTGCTGCTGCTCGGCGCGGGCCTGGCGATCGAGGCGCTGATCGCGCGCGCCCTGCGGGGCCTGCGCTGGCGCCTGGACGCAGCCGCGCCGCGCGACGGCCAGGTCTGGGGCTGGTTCCGGCGCCTGCCGATGCTGGCCGGGCGGCTGCTGCTGGACCTGGTGCCGGTCGCGGGCTTCGCCCTGGCGGTCTACGGGCTGTTCGGGCTGGTGCAGCCCTTGCCCACCACGCAGCTCGTCGGGCTGATGGTGGCCCATACCTACATCATCGCCCGCACCGCCTTCGCGGTGGCGCATATGCTGCTCTCGCCCCGGTCGAAGCACCTGCGGCTGATCCCCTGCTCGGACGAGGCGGCGGCGGCCTGGATCGGCTGGCTGCGCCGGATGATGCTGGTGGGGGTCGGCGGCTATGCCCTGGCCGAGGCCGGGCTGTTCTTCGGCCTTCCCTGGGCGGCCTATGACGCCATCGTCAACCTGACGCTGCTTGCCATCTCGCTCTGCATGGTGCGGATCGTGCTGCAGCAGCGCCATGCGGTGGCCTCGGTGCTGCGCGCACCCCCGCTGCAGCCGGGGGACCAGCCGGACCACACCAGGACGATGCTGCGCCGGGCCCGCGACCGGCTGGCCGAGGTCTGGCACATCATGGTCATCCTCTGGCTCGGCGCCGCCTGGATCATCTGGGCGCTGGCAGTAGAGAACGGCTTCCAGCGGCTGGTGACCGGGACGCTGCTGACGCTGCTGGTCGTCGGCCTGGCCAAGGCGCTGGATGACGGCATCGCGCGGCTGCTCGACAAGGCCCTGCATCCCAGTCCGGAACTGGCGCGGCGCTATCCTGGCCTGCCGGCGCGGGCGGCGACCTATGTGCCGGTGCTGAAGCTGGTGGTTTCGCTCGTCATCGGCTTCGGCACGCTGGTGCTGCTGCTGGAGACCTGGGGCCTCGACGCACTCGACTGGTTCACCGACGGAACGCTCGGCTACCGGCTGCTCGGCACGCTCTTCTCCATTTGCTGCACGCTGATCCTGGCGCTGGTGGTGTGGGAGGCGGCGAATTCCGCCATCCAGCGCCGGCTGACCCGGATCTCCCGCGATTCCCGGGCAGCGCGCAGCGCCCGCGTGCGCACCCTGCTGCCGATGCTGCGCACGATGCTCGGCGTCGTCATCCTGGTCTTCACCGTGCTGAACGCGCTGTCGCAGCTCGGCGTCAATGTCGCGCCGCTGCTGGCCGGTGCCGGTGTCGTCGGCCTGGCCGTCGGCTTCGGCTCCCAGACCCTGGTGCGGGACGTTATCACCGGCGTCTTCCTGCTGCTGGAGGACGCGGTGGCGGTGGGCGATTCGGTGAATGTCGGCGGCAAGAGCGGCGTGGTGGAGAACCTGTCCATCCGCTCGATCAAGCTGCGGGACGGCGACGGCTCTGTCCACATCGTCCCCTTCTCGGCGGTGACGACCGTCACCAACAGCACCCGTGACTTTGCCTTCGCCATGGTGGACATCATGGTCGCCTATGGCACGGATACGGACCGCGCCGGGGAGACGATTAAGCAGATCGTCTCCGAGATGCGGACGGAGCCGCGCTGGCAGACGGCGATCCGCGACGAATTCGACCTCTGGGGCGTGGACAGCCTGGGCCAGATCGGCATCCAGATCCGCGGCCGCGTGCGCACCGAGCCGACCCAGCGCTGGCCGGTGCAGCGGGAGATGATGCGGCGGATCAAGCGCCGCTTCGAGGAGCAGGGGATCGAGATCCCGCACCAGATCATGGCGCCCCCGTTCGTGGCGGCAGCGGGCCAGGGCGGAAAGCCGGCCTCGGCATCCTAGCCGGGCGCGGCGAGGGCCGCCTATCCTGCCCTGCCCGGTCAAGACAGGCCGGGCAGGGAGGGATACCATGCCGCGACGCTCCGGGCTGGTTGCAGCCCTGTTCGCCTTCTTCGCCCTCTGCACCGTGGCCCGGGCGGCGGATCCGCTGCCGCGCGCGGCGCCCGAGGAGGTCGGGTTTTCGGCCGCCCGCCTCGGTCGCATCGCCGAGGTGCTGCGCGCCGATATCGAGCGCGGCCGCCTGCCCGGCGCGGTCATCGCCATCGCCCGCCACGGCCGGCTCGCCTATTTCGAGAGCTTCGGCTACCTGGACCGCGAGCGCGGCACGCCCATGCCGCCCGACGCCATCTTCCCCATCGCCTCCATGACTAAGCCGCTGACCGGCGTGGCGGCGCTGCTGCTGCTGGAGGAGGGGAAGCTGGCGCTGACCGACCCCGTCGCACGCTTCCTGCCGCAATTCCGCAACAGCCGCGTGGCGGTGCTGAACGAGGCGGTCCTGGCCGGCAATGGCCCGGTGGAGACGGAGCCGGCGCGGCGGCCGATCACCATCGAGGACCTGATGCGCCACACCTCCGGCCTGACCTACGGGGCGCGCGGCACGACGGCGGTGCACAGGCTCTATCCGCCGAGTTCCGCCGGGGCCTCGGCCAGTCTCGATGCGGCGCAATTCCTGGACCGGCTGGGCGGGCTGCCGCTGCTGTACCAGCCCGGCACGGTCTGGGAGTATGGCCTCTCGACCGACATGCTCGGCCTGGTGGTGGAGCGGATCAGCGGCCAGAGCCTCGGCGCCTTCCTGGAGACGCGGGTCTTCCGCCCGCTCGGCATGGCGGACAGCGGCTTCCTGGTGCCGCCGGAGAAGCAGGCGCGCTATGCCCGGCCGCTGCCGGCGGAGCCGGATACCGGGCGGCCGCAATCGGTGGATATGGGCCTGCATCCGCGGCGCTTCGAATGCGGCGGCGGCTGCGCTGTCTCCACCGCCGGCGACTACATCCGCTTCGCGCAGATGCTCCTGGGCGGCGGCAGGCTGGATGAGGTGCGGATCCTCGGCCGCAAGACGGTGGAGGCGATGACCGCCGACCACATGCGGCCGGAGATCCGCAACACCTTCGACCGCTTCAACCCCTCGCTGGTCGGCTACGGCTTCGGCCTGACCGTCGCGGTGCAGCGGGACGCCGGGACCGGCCTGCTCGGCAGCCCGGGGTTGTTCACCTGGGGCGGCGCCTATGGCACGAATTTCTGGGTGGACCCGCGGGAGGACATGGCCGTGGTGTTCATGGCCATGACACCGGGGCCGCTGCGCACCTACTACCGGCGCGTCATCAACGCCCTGGTCTACCAGGCGCTGACCGAATAGCGCAGCAGCCAGAGCGCCCCGACCCCGGCGGCGATGGAGAGGGCGAGGCGCCCGAAGGCCGCCTGGGTAGCGATGGTGGCAGCCGCCGCCGCCCAGGCACTCCAGCCGCTCTGCGCCAGGGCCGGCGCCAGGAAAGCGATGAAGATCGCGCCGGGCAGGTGCTGCAGCATGGCCTGCACGAAGCGCGGCGGCCGCGTCACCCGCAGCACCGCATAGCCGCCGGCCCGGCAGAGATAGCTGGCGACCGCCATCCCCAGGATCGCCGCCAGCACGTCCCAGCGCAGCATTACCGCCCTTCCCCGCTGCGCCGCAGGTCCCGCGCTGCGCCCGTCGCCGCGCCGGCGAAGGCGCCGGCCAGCACCGGCCAGGGCGCGCCGAGCCCCACTGCCTGCACCGCCAGGGCGACGGCGCCCGCCACCGCCCAGGGCAGCAGGTCCGACCTGCCGCGCCAGATCGGCACCAGCAGGGCCAGCAGCGTCGCGGTCGCGGCGAAGAAGATCGGATGCCCGGGCGGCAGCCGCAGCACCGCGCCGAAGACATGGCCGAGGCCGCACGTCAGGATCCAGTTGACCCACATGGCCAGGCTGGCGCCGAACAGGAACCCCGCATCCCGCCGCCCGGCGCGCATCTCCGCGATGGTCAGGGCGAAGGAATTGTCCACCAGCACCGCCAGCGTGCCCCAGAGCCGCCAGCCATGCACCCGGTCCAGCAGCGGCGCCAGCGCCGCGCCCATCGGCGCCAGGCGCAGGTTGATGACCAGCGCGGCGAGGCTCGCCGCCAGGATGGGCGCCGGATCGGACCACAATTCCAGGGCGACGAGCTGGCTGGTCCCGGCGAAGACCAGGCCGCTCATCAGCAGGGTCTCGACCAGGGAGAGTCCCTTCGCGGCCGAGACCACGCCCACCACCAGGCCGAAGGGCGCGAGGCCGATGGTGATGGCCAGCGTCGCCCGC
>Ga0207747_1000546_pt1 | contig 40654 bp, 26 predicted proteins | sample HigsolmetaGSP11D_FD_184839 | JGI IMG/M metagenome (GOLD analysis project Ga0207747, IMG submission 184839) | High solid enriched microbial communities from the Joint BioEnergy Institute, USA - SP1-1-D (SPAdes) | ecosystem: Engineered > Bioreactor > SSF (Solid state fermentation) > Aerobic >...
TTGCGCGGATGAGACCAGGATGGTCATCCATAGCGAGGAAAGAAGAAATTAAAGCGCTGCCAAGATTGAAGCTGAAGCATAGATTTCACCAATCTCAGATTTCTGCCCACAATTGCTTGACACACACAATGTGGCGCCGTTCGTTGACACCGCTCTGGATTACGTTTACCATTATAACATTGGAAATCGAATCGACATTGACTGCCACGACTGCAGAACATGTGTGGGGTGGTTCCATGAAGACCTTTTACCGTCCGACGAGGGCGGTAATTTCGCTAGATGCGTTGCAGCATAACATCCGGGAGTTTCGCAGAGTGGTGCCGGAACCAATCCGCCTGATGGCGGTCGTGAAGGCGAACGCATACGGACATGGAGCCGTGCAGACTGCGGCCTGCGCGCTGAAGAGCGGGGTCGACTACATCGGCGTCGCATTCCTGGATGAGGCCATCGAGCTTCGCAAGGCAGGCATCACCGCGCCGATCCTGGTGCTTGGCTACACGCCGCCGGAAGGCCTGGGACTCGCTCGGAAGCTGGAGATCACGATCACGGCATACAGCGACAATCTGATAGAAGCATGTCTGGCGGAACCGTTCGATCCGGCCGTGGACCGCAAGCTGAAGGTGCATGTGAAGGTGGACAGCGGCATGGGGCGCATCGGCGTCCCCGCGGATGAGTCGGGCATCGCCTACATCGAACGCATCAGGCAACTGCCTGGCGTCGAGCTGGAAGGCTTGTTCACCCACTACGCGTGCGCAGATGAGCAGGACAAATCATACACGCTCATGCAGCATGATCGCTTCAACAGGGTGGTGCAGCATTTCCGCGATCGGGGGATCGACATCCCGATCATCCATGCGGGCAACAGCGCCACCGGGATCGATCATCCGGAGCTGACGTTCTCGATGCTGCGGCTCGGGATCGGCATGTATGGCCTGTATCCGTCCGAGGAAGTGTTCCGCAGCCGCGTGAATCTGCGTCCTGTCATGAGCTTCGTGACCGAGGTCGTCATGACCAAGACGCTTCCTCCCGGTTCCGGCGTCAGCTATGGCGCCGCCTACCGGACCCGGGGCGAGGAGACGATCGCGACGCTGCCCGTCGGCTATGCGGACGGGTACACACGGCTCCTGGGCGGCAAGGCCAGCGTGCTTGTCCATGGCAGCCGGGCGCCGATCGTCGGACGGATCTGCATGGATCAATGCATGATTAACGTGTCGGACATCGCGAATGTGGCCATCGGCGATGAAGTGGTGCTGTTTGGCGAGCAGGACGGCGCGATGATCCATGTGGATGAGCTGGCCGCCCTGCTGGGCACGATCAACTACGAGATTCCCTGCATGATCTCGCACCGCGTGCCGCGCGTATACGTTTCGAACGGCGAAGTGATACACGTGGACAATGATCTGATCTGAGATGGTGAAGGGGCGATGTGCCTTGTGGCGCTTCGCAGAACCATGAGACTTTTGACCGGATCAGAAGACAGCCGTGCGCGTCCGGATTGCATGTTTTTGCCAGGGTGAAAATTGCCGATCCAGACAGGAAATTTTCGTTGTGTATCGAATATTAATTACTTGACGCGCTTGCCCGGTTGATGGTTGCAACGGCGACGATCGTTTCTACAAGCCGTCATCCACGTGTAACATAAATGATATACCGGCTGCATATATTTCATTTGTATAATTTGGCGGTTAACACATCATACTGGTAATATTGACCGTATTCGTTAGTGGAGGTGCTCATTCGGTGGCCAATTTGCAAAACACGAAGCGCATAATGATCAGCCTGCCTGAATATCTGTTAGAGGAAGTGGACGGAATCGTTCAGGAGGAGAAACTCAACCGCAGCGAGCTGATCCGACAGGCTATGAAGCTATATTTGGTCGAACGGAAGAAGCGCAACTTACGCGAATCTATGCAACGCGGGTATATGGAGATGGCCAAGATCAATCTCAGCATGGCATCGGAGGCGTTCCAGGCGGAAGAGGATGCGGGCACGATTCTGAACCGCTTAGTAAGCGGGGTGTGATGCGCTTGATCGTCAAAAGAGGAGACGTGTTCTTCGCCGATCTGTCACCGGTCGTTGGCTCCGAACAGGGCGGCGTGCGGCCGGTGCTCGTCATCCAGAACGATATCGGCAACCGCTTCAGCCCGACCGTGATTGTCGCAGCGATCACAGCGCAGATCCAGAAGGCGAAGCTGCCGACGCACGTGGAGATCAATGCGGAACAGCATGGATTTGATCGCGACTCGGTCATCCTGCTGGAGCAGATCCGCACGATCGACAAGCAACGGTTGACCGACAAGATAACGCACCTGGACGAAGCGATGATGCGCAAGGTGAATGAATCGTTGCAGATCAGTCTGGGATTGATCGATTTTTGAGATCGCCCGATTATCGGCTTGATAGCCGGGCGTATCGTCTGACCGGCGCGCGTTCGGAATCGGCTCACCAACCGTTTATCTACATATTATACTCAGAATGAAGCTGGGAGGCGCTCAAGCCTTCCTTTTTTGGTTTATACGGGACAGGTGCGAATCGGAATTGCCGGTGACAGGACCTGTCCCAAGTTTGAGCTGGTTGGAACGCGAATGGTATAATAAGTCAGGTTGTCCGTGTGCCAGCGGGCGCATGGACGGATCGCGCCGGACAGGCAACGTAAGCAAATGGATCATGTGAGAAGGAGCAATGAATACCTTATGGCTGAATTCATATCCGAATGGGTGGAAGAACCGGAAGAGAAGGTGCGGGAGCGAATCCTGGCCAATCTGGTCAGCGAGCTGAAGATCAGCGCCAGGCAGGTGCGGACAACGGTCGGACTGCTCGATGAAGGCAATACGATCCCGTTCATCGCCCGCTACCGCAAGGAAATGACGGGCGAACTGGATGAGACGCAGATCCGTGCGATTGAGGAACGCCTGCAGTATCTGCGCAACCTGGAGGCGCGCAAGAACGAGGTGCTGCGGCTCATCTTCGAGCAGGGCAAGCTGACGGAGGAACTGCGGCAGGTGATCGCCTCTTCCTCGAAGCTGCAAGAGGTGGAGGATCTGTATCGCCCGTATCGGCAGAAGCGCAAGACCAGGGCAAGCGTGGCCAAGGAGAAGGGGCTGGAGCCGCTCGCCGACTGGATCTTCAGCCAGCCGCGCAGCGGCGATCTGCTGGCGGAAGCCGGGGCCTATGTCCATCCGGACAAGGAAGTGGCGTCGGCGGAAGAGGCGATTCAGGGCGCGCTCGACATCATCGCCGAGAATATCGCCGACGACGCGTCGATCCGCGCCTGGATCCGCAAGTTCACCTATGATCACGGCATGATCGTCACGGAAGCGAAGGACCCGCAGGCGGAATCGGTGTACGAGATGTATTATGCCTATCAGGAACCGGTGCGCAGGCTGCCGCCGCATCGCATCCTGGCGATCAATCGCGGCGAGCGCGAGGAGATGCTGAAGGTCAGACTGGAAGTGGAAGAGGCCCGCATCCATGAGTATATCGCGCGGAAGCTGCTCAAGGCGGAGTCGGTCACGCGTCAGGTGCTGCTGACGACGATCGAGGACGCCTACAAGCGGCTGATCGCTCCGTCGATCGAGCGCGAGGTGAGAGGCGAGCTGACGGAGAAGGCGGAAGAACATGCGATCAAGGTGTTCGCCGACAACCTGCGCAACCTGCTGCTGCAGCCTCCGGTGAAGGGCTGCGTCGTGCTAGGCGTGGACCCGGCATACCGCACCGGCTGCAAGCTGGCGGTGGTGGACGACACGGGCAAGGTGCTGGACAAGGCGGTGGTCTATCCGACGCCGCCGCACAACAGGGTGGCGGAGGCGGAGAAACTGGTCAGCGGCCTGATCGGGAAGTATGGCGTGGAGATCATCGCCATCGGCAACGGCACCGCGTCGCGCGAGACGGAGAGCTTCGTCGCCGATCTGATCAGGAAGCTCGGCAATCCGAAGCTGAAGTACATCATCGTCAGCGAAGCGGGGGCCAGCGTCTATTCCGCGTCCAAACTGGCGGCGGAGGAATTCCCGGACTTCGATGTGGCGGAGCGCAGCGCGGTCTCGATCGCCAGACGCCTCCAGGATCCGCTGGCGGAGCTGGTCAAGATCGATCCGAAGTCGATCGGCGTCGGCCAATACCAGCATGACGTGCAGCAGAAGCGGCTCGAGGAAAGCCTTCGCTTCGTCGTGGAATCGGTCGTCAACCATGTCGGCGTCGACCTGAACACGGCCTCGCCTTCGCTTCTGTCCTATGTGTCCGGCATCAATGCGACCATCGCCAGGAACATCGTCAAATATCGGGAAGAAAACGGCCGCTTCACGAACCGCAAGCAATTGCAGAAGGTGCCTCGCCTCGGGGCCAAGACGTTCGAGCAGTGCGTCGGCTTCATGCGCATCCAGGGCGGGGACAATCCGCTCGACAATACGCCGATCCATCCGGAGTCCTATGGGATCGTCGACCGCCTGTTCGAGGAGCTGGGCCTCGCGTTGGAAGCCATCGGCACGGAAGCGGTCAATGCGCGCCTGCGCGAGCTGAACCCGGAGGAGCTGGCGCCGAAGCTGGACGTGGGTCTGCCGACCTTGCGCGATATTCTGGACAGCCTGCTTCGACCGGGGCGTGACCCGCGCGACGAGCTGCCGCCGCCGATCTTCTCCACCGATGTGCTCAAGATCGAGGATCTGAAGCCGGGGATGGAGCTGAAGGGGACGGTGCGCAACGTCATCGACTTTGGGGCGTTCGTGGATATCGGGCTGAAAAACGACGGCCTCGTCCATATCTCCCAGCTGAGCGACCGCTATGTGAAGCATCCGATGGACGTCGTCTCCGTCGGCGATATCGTGACGGTATGGGTATTGCAGACGGATCTGAAGAAAGGACGGGTCAGCCTGACGATGCGCAGACCGTAGACGCTGACCATGGACCGCAAGGCAGTTGGACTGAAGGACCGCATGAGCGGCCTGAAAATGAAACAAGCACTCTCGTCGTTGGCGGATCCGGTGTGATCGGCGACGGGGGTGCTTCTGTTTATGCGGGTGGATTAGCTTCGATGGTCTGCCTGTCTTGCCTGGTTGTCTTGAGCATGGTGTCCTGACCGGTAGAAGAACCAGCAGTCATTGAGCACGCGGATCTGCCGCAGATCCTTCGTCTGAAAAGCCCTCTGGAGCTGATTGCATAACCATTGGGGCATCCTGCATCCCTCCCCTAAGCTTCATCAGGATGACAGCCTTACCTGCATCGTATGCGAATCGCGCAAGTTCGTGCGGAAGGCTGCGCCGATGCACGCCGCGCGTCGCGCTGGCTGTCAGCTCGGCTGCATACGCGGTCCGCGAGGCAGGTGAATAGGCTGCTCCTGTATCGTACCTCCATTATATGAGGTGGGCATGAGCCCGGTGCAGGTCCGTTTCGGGATGTTGCGACGAAGCGGCGATGTCCGGATCGTGCCGGCGCATCAGGTCCGGGTCAGGCCTCTTCCTCGTACCATTGCTCCAGCTGCGCCTGCAAGGCGCGAATCTCCGTCAGCAGGGCAATGAGCGGATACGAACGCTCGTCGATCGCCGCGAAGGCGGCTTCCAGCTGATTGATATAATCAAGGCCGTTCGTTATGCTATACTTGTCATGCAACAGTTCAACAGAAGGACACTCCGCCACCACATGCGGCAGTGTCGGCACGTTCTGCGCGGTCAGTTTGCCCAGCTCCTTGTGCAGACGCACATTCAGCGCTTCCAGCTGATAGGCATGTGTGGCCGGCATTTCGACGAAGATCAGTTCGGCTCCGTCCTGAAGCAGAACGATACGGGTATCTGCCATCGCTAGTTTTCCCCTTTCCATATAAACCTATTCAGTGCGCCAGGATATCTATCAGTGTACCGATGAACCACGGCAATTTCAAGTTGATCAGTCAAAGGAAATGAGCACGATGAACACATCCGATCGTCAAACCAATAAACCGATGAGCGACAGCGAACTGCAGGCATGGGTGGAACGAATCTCGCTTGAATGGTTCGGCAAGCCCTTCCGTCACCGGGCCACGTTTAATTCGCGGCTCAGGGCATGCGGCGGCCGATATGCGCTGCGCACTCATCATATCGATATCAGCAGGAAGCATTTTGAGCTGTATGGCCCGGAGGAGACGGAGAAGATCATCAAGCATGAGCTCTGCCATTATCATCTCCATCTGGAGGGCAGGGGCTACCGGCACCAGGATCGCGATTTCAAGGACCTGCTGCAGCGGGTGGGCGGCACGAGATATTGCAAGGCGCTGCCCGGGAAGCGCACGCTTCCCTATCGGTACAAGCTTGTCTGCAAGGCCTGCGGCAAGGAGTATTACCGCAAGCGGCGCGTCGATACGCGCAGATATGTGTGCGGAGTATGTCGCGGAAAATTACAAATAATACAACTTGACTCTCCCGTCAAATCATGATAAATTATGTCTTGTCACTTCGAGTGAGTGAATATTCCCCGATAGCTCAGTCGGTAGAGCACTCGACTGTTAATCGAGTTGTCACAGGTTCGAGTCCTGTTCGGGGAGCCATACGGAGAGGTACCCAAGAGGCCGAAGGGGGCGCTTTGCTAAAGCGTTAGGGTGTAACAGCCGCGAGGGTTCGAATCCCTCTCTCTCCGTTTCCTTCAAGCATCATAGCGGACACGCTGCTGTCCGCTTTTTCATGAAATTTCCGCTTGTCAAAGGCATGGATATTCAGTATAATAAACTTTGTCGCTCGTGAGCCTGGTGCTTCGCGGAGTGAACGAGTTGAATATGCGGCCCGTTGGTCAAGGGGTTAAGACACCTCCCTTTCACGGAGGTAACAGGGGTTCGAATCCCCTACGGGTCACTTTTATACCTGCGGTCGTGGTGGAACGGCAGACACGCTATCTTGAGGGGGTAGTGTCCAATGGACGTGTGGGTTCAAATCCCACCGACCGCACCATACATAAGCCTGCGAAAGTCCTTGTGATCAAGGACTTTTTTGTTGTGTTTCCGGCTGTGTTTCGATCGGTTGTTGCTAACGGAATGTGGATTTGTTATGGAACCCTATCGCTTGCGAAAACCAACCAAAATCATCCAATCATACATTGTCGTTCCGTCAGCCTTGAGAAAATGGCCGTTTGATCACCAATAGCGGATTGACGTTCCTTTGCGGCGGAAGGCTGGACTCAGCGCGGTCCTCCGTTGCTTGATCCCGCCATGGGCAACAACGAAGATAAACACAGCCATGTTTTTTATGGTATGATGGTAGGCGTCAGTGATTTCAGTTGTGGAGGGAACATGACGGAGATGAGGATCGGAGCGATAGAAGCGGGAGGAACGAAGTTCGTCTGCGGCATCGGCAACGAACATGGCGTGATCGAGGACAGCGTGCGTTTCCCGACAGAGACGCCTGAGACGACGATCCCCAAGGTGATCGAATATTTTGCGGACAAGGGTGTGGAGGCGATCGGCATCGGCACCTTTGGTCCGATCAATCTGGATCGCAGCAGTCCGCAGTACGGGTATATCACCACGACGCCGAAGCCCGGTTGGGCTGGCTTCAACTTCGTCGGGGCGATCACGCAAGCCCTGCAGGTACCCGTCGGCTGGGATACGGACGTGAATGCCGCCGCCTACGGAGAGGCGAGATGGGGAGCGGCGCAGGGGCTTGGGAGCTGCATCTACTATACGATCGGTACGGGCGTAGGGGTCGGCATCTATGCGGAAGGCAAGCTGGTGCATGGACTCGTTCATCCCGAGGCTGGCCATGTTCTGGTGCGGCGCCATCCGGAGGACAAGTTCCAGGGCCGCTGCCCTTATCACGGAGATTGCCTGGAAGGCATGGCCGCGGGACCGGCGCTTGAGGATCGCTGGAAGATGAAGGGTCACGAGATTCCTGTGGATCATCCGGCGTGGGAGATGGAAGCGTATTATATCGGCCAGGCGGTCAGCAACATGATCCTGACGATCTCGCCTAAGAAGGTCATCCTGGGCGGCGGGGTCATGCAGCAAGGGCATCTGTTCCCGCTGATCCGGGAAGAGGTGCGGCGCAATCTGAACGGCTATGTGCAGGCGGAGGCGTTGCTGGACGGCATCGACGAGTATATCGTGCCGCCGGGCCTGGGCCAGCTGGCCGGTCTGACAGGAGCGCTGGCCCTGGGCATCGACGCCCTTCAGTCAGCCCGGTGACCTGGATGTGAGAGCCTGCGACACCGCTTCCCGAAATTGCGGACCATGCGCAAGAACGAAAGCCCCGCCTTGGCGGGGCTGCGGAGCGGCTGCCGTCAACTGACCGGCGGGCAGGATGCTCCGCTCACTGAGCCAGCGGCAGAGGTTACTGCTGCTGGCTCATTCGTTGTTCACGAGGCAGGCGAATGATGAGCAGGAAGGTGAGGAGCGCCACCGCCCCGATCGCCCAGTAGACGCTGTTCAATCCAAGCGAAAGGCCATCCTGCAGCAGCCGGGTCACTTCCGGATCGAGTGCGGGCCGATCGGGATCCAGCAGCAGGTTGGCATCGCTTAGGTCGAGGCTCCCGCCATACTCGTCAGCATTCGCCTTCATATGGGCGATAAAGCGGTTGTTGAGCACGCTTGCCAGGACGGAGGCGCCGATCGTCGAACCGGAGATGCGCATGAACATGATCAGGGCGGTCGCTGAGCCGCGCATGTTCCATTCGGTGCTGCCCTGCACGATCAGCAGCGAAGCGGTGGACAGGAGCCCGAAGCCGACGCCGGACAGGAATGCTCCCACACCCGCGTAGACCGGCCCGTACTCCGGCTTGAGCAGGATGAACATGACCGCGCCGGCGATGATCGTCGCGCAGCCGATTACCGACATGCGCCTGAGCCCGATCTGATGCATGAATCTGCCGCCGATCGTGGAGGCGAGCGGCCAGCCGATGGACATCATGCCAAGCGTGAGGCCGGAGATCAGCGGGCTGTATCCCATGACTCCCTGCACATAGGTGGGCAGGAATGCGGAGATGCCGATCAGCACGATATGCGACGACAAGGCCGCTATGTTGCTGAGCACGATCGTCCGATGCCTCCAGAGCGAGAGTGGCATGACCGGTTCAGGTGCGACCCGCTCGCGCAGGATGAACAGACACGCGCCAACCAGCGCAGTCGGGATCAGCAGGAATGTCTGGAACGAAGCCCAATCCCAGAGCGTGCCGCTGCCGACGAACAGCGTCATCAATGAGCCGATGGTGACGAGCAGCAGAGCGGAGCCGACATAGTCGATGCAAGGCTGCTTCTTCTCGATCTGCTCGTGGAAATAGAGATGAAGTCCGATCATGGTCACGATACCGATGGGGATATTGATCCAGAACACCCAGACCCAGCTGATATATTCGACGAACAGCCCGCCGAGCGCCGGTCCGAGAACGGAAGAGATCGCCCATACGCTGGACAGGTAGCCCTGGATCTTGCCCCGTTCGTGCGGCGGGTAAACATCGCTGACGATCGTCATCGTGAGCGGTTGGACAGCCCCGGCCCCCAACCCCTGGATGAGCCGACACAGGATGAGCTGTTCCATGGAAGCAGCCAGTCCGCACATTAGCGAACCGATCAGGAAGGTCACCATGCCGAAGAAGAAGACCGGCTTGCGGCCATACAGATCGGACAATTTGCCATAGATCGGAATCGAAACCGCTTGCATTAGCAGGAATACGGAAAAAGCCCAGGTGAAGGACTCAAAGCCGTGCAATTCGCTGACGATGCTGGGCATAGCGGTGGAGACGATCGTTCCCTCAATGGCTGTGATGAACATGGCAAGCATCACCATGGCGAGCACGACAGGACGGGAAGTCACTTTGCGCTGGTTCATAGTTCACCTCTGCTGTGTCAGTTGTAAAGAAATTGGCGAGATTCAACATGTACAATTTGCCATAAATCTTTCATTCTGTCCATCCATTTGCGCAGAAGGAAAAAGTGCCAATGTGGAGAATATAAGATAGGATATTGGCAAAAAGTGCTACCTTCCGACATGTTCCGATTCAATTCCTGCAGCAAACCTCTTAAATGAAGGGGTAATTTTTTATGGTGTGGCAAGACCTGACTATCTGGTATGAACTGATCGTCCTGATTCTGGTATTGGGTTTATCCATATATGTGTTGTCGATCAACGAGATCAAGCAACTGCAGAAAATATACGTGCTGTTTCATACCTCCATGTTTCTGTGGCCGCTTGGCCAGGTATCGATCAACATCACCGATGATCTGACCTATCAATGGGTGTATCTGAATCTTTCATTTATAGGCATCATCATGCTCAGCTATCTGTGGCTCCTGATCTCACTCCAATTTTCCCTGGTTTACCGTCTGCGCAAATTCTTCCTGCGACTTGCTGTGATCCCTCCGATTATCATTGCGATTTGCGTAACCCTGAATCCGGTATTTCATTGGTTCGTGAGACCTGTGAACGGTTCCTACATCTATCGGGAATACGGACCTGTCTTCGTCGCGTTGGTGTGCATGGCTGTCCTGTATACGTTCTGCGGCATCCTGCTTCTGCTGATCACCGTCCGTGCCCGGGAAGGGGCGATTCGCAAGAAGGCGTTGCTGCTCTGCATCGGTCAGTTCGTGGTGATCCTGTTCGGCGTATCGGACGCCGTACTGAACTGGAACAGTGTGGATGACCAGGTGATCTATCGGGGATTGACTTCAGCCGGCATCCTGATCTCCTATTTCATCTTCTTCATCGCCGCCCAGAATTACAGCCACTACAAGGTGGTATCCCTCGCCCATGATGCGGTGATCGAATCGATGGAATCCGGTCTGGTCGTGCTCAGCGACCGGAATATCGTGATCGATATGAATCAGACGGCGCGAAAGTTCACCGCCGCCAGGGTGGGGCAGCCATTCCCGATCGAGCAGTGCCTGGAGCACATGGATCCGGAGGACGCGGAGAAATTCCTGTATGTCTACACCCATAAGCCCAGATCCACGATCCAGGCGGAATTCAGCCGCTTCATCCCGACGATGCAGCATGTGCTGATGCGCATCCACCCGATCGTGCATCGCAATCAACGTTTCATCGGGCGCATCATCACCTTCCAGGATGTGACCGATTGGCGGAGTCTGGTGGATGAACTGAACAGCAAGAATCAGGACCTGCAGGTCCGCAACGAGGAATTGACCCGGATCCAGGAGGAACTGTACGATGCGAACAAGAAGCTGGAGCTGATGGCGACGACGGACAGCCTGACCGGATGCTACAACCGGCGCTATCTGATGCAGATGATGGAGTATCAGATCACCGTGGACAAGCGGTATCGGGTGCCCTTTTCGTTTATCCTGCTCGATATCGACTACTTCAAGCGGACCAACGACACCTACGGACATCAGGTGGGAGACCAGGTGCTGAAGCAAACCGTCGATCTGATCTCATCCAGGCTTCGGCAGACGGACATCTTCGCGCGATACGGGGGAGAGGAATTCGCGATCTTCCTGCCGCATACGAAGCGGGAGTTTGCGGTGAAGCTGGCCGAGGAGCTGCGGCTGTTGGTGGAGAACAACACGATGGAGACGGAACTGGGCGATGTGAAGATCACGATCAGCATCGGCATCGCCAGCTCCGACGATGTGGAACCCGAGCGGACGAACGATGTGAAGCGATACATCGACGAGCTGATCGCCAAGGCCGACGCAGCGCTGTACCGCGCGAAGAACCAGGGGCGCAACCGCATCGCCTCCTGCGAGTAACGGCATCGGCCGCAAGCCGGCGATGAAGTTCCTCCCCTCCAAAAGGACAGCGGACACCAGGAACGACAGGTCGTTGGTGCCCGCTGATTGTTTCATCGTCATTTTGCCTCTTCAAGGATATGTCTATATTTTGTATAATCAATGTTGTTCTTTTTCAAAAAGGCGATCAGGCTTTTGTAATCCCGCGGCGGTGTTGCCAGGATGTATCCCTCGATGCAATGATCGATCGTGACCCTGTCCTCCCCGGATTGCAGGGCGACTTCACCGATCTTGGCAGCGATGCTGTGCCTGGCCACGTCCCTGAAGGGCTTCGGCACCGGCTGAACCAGCTTGTCGAGGAATGCCCTGGTCTCGTCCGTCCACATATGCCGGCTGGCTTCCACATAATAGTTCTGCCAGTCCAGCTTGGATCTGCCGTCGGCTTGGGGCAAGGTTTTGAGAAATTTGCGGAACATGAAGTACCCGCCGATCGACATGGAGCCGATCAGCAGTACCGACCATATCAAGAACCAGAATGCCAGCAATGAAAGTCACCTCGAAGTTGTCGCAGAGCGCGTGATGGACGTTATGTCGTTGGCGCATTCGCGCCGGATAGGTTTCATCATGAATTATACCGCATTTATGGAATTATTTCATTATACAAGGTACAATAGAACTTGTAGCTTATGCTGCTTTACCGCAGTAAATTACCGCTGTCCTCACGGGCAAGCATAGGAGTGTAGAACGCCCATGGTCAAAATTGGTTCCCATGTGTCCTTCTCGGACAAGGGATTGCTGACGGCTGCCAACGAAGCGATCAGTTACGGCTCCAGCACCTTCATGATATATACCGGCGCGCCGCAGAACACGACGCGCAAGCCGATCGAGGATCAACATGTGCCCGAAGGCAAGGAGTTGATGGAGCAGCACGGCATCGAGGAGATCGTCGTCCACGCGCCTTATATCATCAACCTGGGATCCTACAAGAGCAATACGTTCCGGCTGGCGGTCGATTTCCTGCAAGAGGAGATCAGGCGCACCGCCTATCTCGGAGTGGGTCAGATCGTCCTGCATCCGGGCGCTTACACGGACAAGGATCCGGAATACGGCATCGCGCGCATCGCCGAGGGACTGAATGAAGTGCTGCGCGGCACCGCTGAAACCGAGGTGAAGATCGCCCTCGAGACGATGGCCGGCAAGGGAACGGAGATCGGACGAAGCTTCGAGGAGCTCGCGGCGATCATGGAGAAGGTGGAAGACAACTCCCGTCTCTCGGTATGTCTGGATACCTGTCATATCCATGATGCCGGCTATGATGTGGTCAACGACTTCGATGGCGTGCTCGAGGAGTTCGACCGGATCATCGGGCTGGACAGGTTGAGCGTCGTCCATCTGAACGACAGCAAGAACCCGCGCGGCGCCGCCAAGGACAGGCACGCTCCCGTCGGCTCCGGCTGGATCGGCTTCGAGGCGATATACAACGTTGTGCATCATGAGAAGCTGAAACACCTGCCGATGATTCTCGAGACGCCGTGGATCGGCAAGGATTCGAAGGCGCAGCGGCCGATGTACGAAGCGGAGATCGCGCTGCTCAGCGACAACCTGGAGGCGCGGTTCGGTCCGGAGTTCATCGGGCATGTGGAGCAGCTGGATCACTTCTTCAGGAAGCAGGACATTCACTTCCGCGACTATGTGCTGAGCACCTGGGACCTGCTGAAGAGCGACGCCAAGGCCCGCAAGGCAGACGGGCGCGAGCCGATGGAGAGGCTGTATGATCTCGTCGTCGAAGCAGGCGTGCTGCAGGGGCTGAGCGAAGAACAGATCAATCAACGCATCACCGCATGGCTGGCGGGGTTGCTGAGCAAGAAGACTGCATAGGAGGATCAACGTGAAAACTCAAGGGCTTGTGCGCCGGGATAACGTACGCAAGGATCGGGCGAGACTGCTGATCTCCTGCCCGGACAGACCCGGCATCGTGGCGAGCGTCTCGCGTTTCCTTAGCGAGAACTCCGCCAATATCGTGCAATCAGACCAATATTCGATGGACCCGGAGGGCGGGATGTTCTTCATCCGCCTCGAATTCGATCTCCCGGAGCTGGAACAGAAACTGACCCGGCTGGAGAAGGACTTTCAGCCGATCGCCGAGCAGTTCGGCATGAATTACCGGTTCTCGGTGGCGGCGAACCGCAAGAAGCTGGCGATCTTCGTCTCGAAGGAGGATCACTGCCTGCTGGAGTTGCTGTGGCAATGGCAGGCCGGCGATCTCTACGCCGATATCGAGATGGTCATCAGCAACCATGAGACGATGCGGGACCTTGTCGAATCCTTCAACATCCCGTTCCATTATGTTCCGGTTACGCCGGAGACGAAGCAGGAAGCGGAGAAGAAGCAGCTTGAGCTGGTGGACGGCAAGGTGGATGCGATCATCCTGGCCAGGTATATGCAGATTATCTCACCGCAATTCCTGAAGCATTATCCGAATCGCATCATCAACATCCACCATTCCTTCCTGCCGGCATTTGTTGGCGGCAAGCCATACGCCCAGGCCTATGAGCGCGGCGTGAAGCTGATCGGCGCAACGGCGCATTATGTGACGGAGGAGCTGGACGGCGGTCCGATCATCGAACAGGATGTGCAGCGCGTCAGCCATCGCGACAACGTCGATTCGCTGAAGCGGATCGGACGCCATATCGAGCGGATCGTGCTGGCCCGCGCCGTGCAGTGGCATTGCGAGGACCGCATCCTCGTGCATCAGAACAAGACGGTTGTCTTCATCTGATGCGGACAGCGCGATGGTTCGAGTGAGGGGACAACAAGAGCATCAGCATGTGCGGACAACACGTGAGAATACGGGTAGCATACGTGTTACAAATCATGTTACAATGATATAACTTAGTTTAGACGATAAACAATTATAGGAGGAAATGAGAATGAGCCTTACTAATCAATCGCTGGATCAATTGGCAGTCAATACGATCCGCACGCTGACCATTGATGCAGTGGAAAAAGCCAAATCTGGCCACCCGGGCATGCCGATGGGCGCCGCGCCGATGGCATACGAGCTGTGGACGCGCCACATGAAGCACAATCCATCCAATCCGGAATGGATCAACCGCGACCGCTTCGTGCTGTCCGCCGGTCATGGTTCGATGCTGCTGTACAGCCTGCTTCATCTGTGCGGCTATGACCTGTCGATGGAAGAGCTGCAGAACTTCCGCCAATGGGGCAGCAAGACTCCGGGCCATCCGGAGTATGGCCACACGGCTGGCGTGGACGCGACGACCGGTCCGCTCGGTCAGGGCATCTCGATGGCTGTCGGCATGGCGATGGCCGAAGCGCATCTGGCAGCAACGTACAACAAGGAAGGCTACAATATCATTGATCACTATACATTCGTGATCTGCGGCGACGGTGACCTCATGGAGGGCGTATCCTCCGAAGCCGCATCGCTGGCAGGCCACCTCGGTCTCGGCAAGCTGATCGTCCTGTACGATTCCAATGACATCTCGCTGGACGGAGAGCTGAGCCTGTCGTTCTCGGAGAACGTTCGCCAGCGCTTCGAAGCATACGGCTGGCAGACGCTGCTCGTGGAAGAGGAAAACAACCTCGAGGCGATCGGCCAGGCGATCGCCGCAGCGAAGGCGGACACGAGCCGTCCGACGCTGATCGAGGTAAAGACGACGATCGGCTACGGCTCCCCGAACAAGGGCGGCAAGGGCGGTCACGCGGGCCCGCACGGCTCCCCGCTCGGACCGGAGGAAGTGAAGCTGACGAAGCAGGCGCTGGGCTGGCCGCTGGAGCCGGATTTCTACGTGCCGGATGAAGTCCGCGAGCATTTCGCCACGGTGAAGGCGAAGGGCGAATCGGCCAACGAGGAATGGAACAAGCTATTCGCGGCTTACAAGGAAGCTTATCCGGAGCTGGCGAAGCAGTTCGAGCAGGCGGTAAGCAACGAGCTGCCGGAAGGCTGGGATTCCGAGCTGCCATGGTATACGCCGGAGGACAAGGCGATCGCGACGCGCGCCGCATCCGGCGCTGCGCTCAACGCCCTGGCGAAGAAGGTTCCGAGCATCATCGGCGGATCCGCGGACCTCGAGTCGTCGACGAACACGCACCTGAAGGGGCTGCCGGTCTTCAGGCGCGGCAGCTATGAAGGCCGCAACGTCTACTTCGGCGTGCGCGAGTTCGCGATGGCCGCCGCGGTCAACGGCATGGCGCTGCACAAGGGCGTTCGTCCATACGGCGGCACGTTCTTCGTGTTCTCCGACTACCTGCGTCCGGCTGTTCGCCTGTCGGCGATCCAGAAGCTGCCGGTGGTCTATGTGCTGACGCATGATTCGATCGGCGTGGGCGAAGACGGTCCGACGCATGAACCGATCGAGCAGCTGCCTGCGCTGCGCGTCATCCCTGACGTGACGGTGATCCGTCCGGCGGATGCGAACGAGACGTCGGCCGCATGGCGTTATGCGGTGAAGCAGACCGAAGGTCCGGTGGCGCTCGTGCTGACTCGCCAGAATCTGCCGATCCTTGCGGGCACGGCCGAGAAGGCGCTCGAGGGCGTGGAGCGCGGCGCTTACGTGCTGAGCGACGCGGCGAACGGGCAGCCGGTGGCGCAGATCATCGCCACGGGCTCCGAGGTGCAACTGGCTGTGGCAGCGCAAGCGAAGCTGGCCGAGGAAGGCATCCACGTGCGCGTCATCAGCATGCCGAGCTGGGAGCTGTTCGAGAAGCAGCCGAAGGAATACCGCGACTCCGTCATCCTGCCGAACGTCAAGGCCAGACTGGCGGTCGAGATGGCATATCCGCTCGGCTGGGAACGCTATGTCGGCGACCAGGGCGACATCCTGGCGATCGACCGTTTCGGCGCTTCCGCTCCAGGCCCGAAGGTCATCGCGGAGTACGGCTTCACGGTGGAGAATGTCGTAGCGAAGGTTAAGGCTCTCCTGTAATAACCGCATAGTCTGGAGATCGGGAAGGGGCTGTCCAGAAGTCCCTGAAATGAAGAAAGGACGGAAAGCCAATACGGTTTTACGTCCTTTCTTCGGTCTTATAGAAAGATAACTTCCCATACAATCTCGTAAGTCATAAGAAATACCTGGTTGCCACCGGCATCCTGAAGGACTTGGCGCCAGCCAGGTATTTCTTCTTTTTTCAACATTATTAAGCGGATCGGATGCTTCAGGGAAGGCGCGATGACCCGAAGATTATGTGAATGATGTCCCCCCTTCCTTGTTTACTTGATTCACCCCTGACTTTTCGTTATGCTAATGCTAGCAAGACAAGCCCGATATAAGGATAGGAGGAACTTGAAGTTGAGCACATTACGTTTTGACTACAGCAATGCTCTGGCATTCGTTGGACAGCACGAGATCGACTACCTGGCACCCTATGTGAAGCTGGCTCATGATCAGCTGCATGACAAGACCGGCGCAGGCAACGACTATCTGGGATGGATCGACCTGCCGACGAATTATGACAAGGAAGAGTTCGCGCGCATCAAGGAGGCGGCGAAACGCATCCAGTCCGACTCGGAAGTGCTCGTCGTCATCGGCATCGGCGGTTCCTATCTTGGCGCTCGTGCTGCGATCGAGATGCTGACACATTCCTTCTATAACGTGCTGCCGAAGGACAAACGCGGCACTCCGCAGATCTTCTTCGCGGGCAACAACATCAGTTCTACATATACGAAACATCTGATCGACCTGATCGGCGACCGCGATTTCTCGGTCAATGTGATCTCGAAGTCCGGCACGACGACGGAACCGGCGATCGCCTTCCGCATCTTCAAGGATTTGCTCGAGAACAAATACGGCAAGGAAGGCGCAAGGAAGCGCATCTATGCGACGACGGACAAGGCGAAGGGCGCGCTCAAGACCGTGGCGGATACGGAAGGCTACGAAACCTTCGTTATCCCGGATGACGTGGGCGGCCGCTACTCCGTGCTGACCGCCGTTGGCCTCCTGCCGATCGCCGTGGCCGGCATCGACATCGACGCGATGATGCAAGGCGCAGCGGATGCTTCCCGCGAATACGCCAATCCTAACCTTGCCGATAACGCCAGCTACCAATACGCTGCGGTGCGCAATGCCCTGTACCGCAAGGGCAAGACGACGGAGATCCTCGTCAACTATGAGCCGTCGCTGCACTTCTTCTCGGAGTGGTGGAAGCAGCTGTACGGGGAGAGCGAAGGCAAGGACCACAAGGGCATCTACCCGGCCTCGGTGGATTTCTCCACGGACCTGCACTCCATGGGCCAATTCATCCAGGAAGGCACGCGCAACCTGTTCGAGACCGTCCTGCAAGTGGACAGGTCCGCTGAGGAGATCGTCATCGGCGAGGACAAGGACAATCTTGACGGCCTGAACTTCCTCGCCGGCAAGACCGTGGACTTCGTCAACAAGAAGGCCTTCGAGGGCACCCTGCTGGCGCATACCGACGGGGGAGTGCCGAATCTGGTCGTGACGATCCCCGAGATCTCGCCATACTGGTTCGGCTACCTGGTCTATTTCTTCGAGAAGGCATGCGGCGTCAGCGGCTATCTGCTCGGCGTCAATCCTTTCGATCAACCGGGGGTTGAAGCGTACAAGAAGAACATGTTCGCTCTGCTCGGCAAGCCGGGCTACGAGGATCAGAAGGCGGAGCTGGAGCGTCGTCTGGGAAGAGCGTGACCGTCACGTGATCGAGCGATATCGAACGGTAAGCGCGCCTGCGGAGACGGAGATCGTCATCAAGAAATCCCGGTTCATCGGACATTGCCGGCCGGTCGCAAGCGAGCAGGAAGCGATCGCGTTCATCGAGGAGATCAAGAAGAAGCATTGGTCAGCGACGCATAATTGCTCCGCATACGTGGTGGGCGACAGGGACGAATGGCAGAAGCAGTCCGATGACGGAGAGCCGAGCGGCACGGCGGGCAAGCCGATGCTGGAGGTGCTGAAACAGCAGGGGCTGAAGTATACGGCAGTTGTGGTGACGCGGTATTTCGGCGGGATCATGCTTGGCGCGGGCGGTCTCGTCAGAGCCTATACGGAGGCGACGGTGGAGGCCGTCAAGGCCGCCAGGCCGATCTGGAAGGTGCTGCATCGGGAAGTGGCCGTTACGGTTGACTACACCTGGTACGGCAAGCTGGAGAACGAGCTGAAGCAGAGAGGGTATCTGACGCGAAGTCCGGAGTTCACCGACCAGGTGCGCATCGTCTGCCTGCCGGAGAGCGCGGACGCTGACCGCTTCATCGCCTGGATGACCGATCTGACGCAAGGACGAGCCGTCATCGAACCGGGATCATACGTGTATGTGGATCGCGAAGCGTAGACAGCTGGCAGCCATGCCAGTATCACCAAGGTTGGGAAGAAAACATTCCTGTTTTTCTTCCCAACCTTTTTTGTTGGCGTTCCAAGAAGCATAAAAAAAAGAATAAAACGGTAAAAATAATGCATTTAGTCTGCCAGGAACTTGATCTATAACTAATATTGCAGCGAAAGCGCTGTCATATGGAAATCAAGGAACATGATGGAGGTGTTGCGAGGTGTTTGAACGCAAGCTGAGAAGGGAAGGGTGTGAGGATGAAGAGACATAAGCTACGGGACCGGATCGTATCCGGGCTTACGGCCATGATGATCATCATCGGCAGTTTCCTGACGTATGCGATTCCGGTTGCCGCCGATGAGAGCGGCAGCAAGCTGCGCTTGCATTATGACATGAAAGCGCTTGTAGAAGGTCCGAATGGAATCCTGATCGTACCGAACGTGGCCGGTGACGCCTTCCACGGCATCTTCCGCGAGCCTCAGAACGGTTCGCATGCGGCGAACGCGGACGTCGGCTTCCTCACATTCAGCGGAGGGAATGCCTCGTCGCGGGCTTCCTATGTGGAGATCCCGAAGGGCCCGGGGGGGAAGGACATTCTGGAGGGTCTGCATGAGGTGACGGTATCGGCGATCATCAATTGGACCAATGATGGTGAGAATCGCTGGATCTTCGGCTTCGGCACCGTGCTGACGCCGGAGACGAACAAGTATCTGTTCGCCACGCCGCGTCACGGCATCGGCGGCCGCAATCCGGTGGCAGCGGGCATCTCCAAGCAGGGGTGGCCGAATGAGGCGCTGATCACCGGGGTGAACAACTCGATGCTGTCGCAAGGGGTATGGCATCATGTTGTCGTCACGATGTCGGAGGAGAAGGATCTTCTGACCCTGTACGTGAACGGCGAGAAGGTGAGTGAAGGCTCCGCCAAGGGCATCCAGCTGGCGGAGATCATCGATCCTGCGGCGTCCTTCTCCGGCTTCCTGGCGAAGTCGATCTTCACGAACGACCCCTATTACAGAGGAAGCATCGCTGATTTCCGCGTCTATGAGGAAGCGTTTACAGACGCCCGGACGCTGGAGCTGTACCAGGAAGCGCAGGCGATCATCTCCGGCCTTAAGCAGCTGACCCTGGATGACGCCGCGGAGAGCCTGGACATCACGGCCATGCTTCATGCTGACGACCATGATCCGCAGGCGATCACCCGGAATCTGACCTTGCCTTCCGTCGGCAAGCATGGCGTCGCGATCAGCTGGACATCCAGCCGACCGGAGGTGCTCAGCCATCAGGGGGTGGTGACCAGGCCGGACGTGGATGAAGAGGACGCGGAGGTCACCCTGACCGCTGAGCTGAGCTATCAGGGGTTATCGCGCGCGGTTCAGTTCCATGTGAAGGTGCTGAAACAGTATGATCCGGAGCAGACCGCGAAACTGGATGCTGCCGCGCTGATCATCCGCAACGCGGACAAGGTGAAGGGCAATCTCCGGCTGCCGACGGTGGGCAAGCTGGGCTCGCAGATCACCTGGATATCGAGCCGGCCGGATATCGTGAAGGGGTCGGCTGAAGCGGAGGAGGCAAGCGATCCGTATGAGCTTGGCCGGGTGACCCGACCCGCCGAAGATACGGCGGTCAAGCTGACGGCGCGGGTGCAGTACGATGGTGCGGTTGTGGAAAGGAATTTTGATCTGCTGGTGGTGAAGGCGCCCGAGCCGCTGGAGTATGACGCTTATTTCTTCGCTTACTTCACGGGTGAATATGAGGGAGGCGAGGAGATCTCGTTCGCGGTGGCCGAGCATCCGCTCTACTGGCGCGCGCTGAATAACGGCAAGTCGGTGCTGCAGTCCACGATGGGCGAGATGGGGGTGCGCGACCCGTTTATCATCCGTTCGCCGGAAGGGGATAAGTTCTATCTGCTGGCGACGGACCTGAAGATGGGCGAGAGCACGAACTTCGACCAGGCGCAGATCACGGGCAGCCATTCCATCATGATCTGGGAATCGGATGACCTCGTGAACTGGAGCGAGCAGCGGATGGTGGAGGTCGCTCCTAAGCGCGGCGGCAATACATGGGCTCCCGAAGCGTATTATGATGAGCAGACCGGCGAGTATGTCGTATTCTGGGCTTCATCGATGAAGATCGAGGATACATACGGCAAGTATCCGAACGGCAGACCGGCCGGCCAGTACAATGTCATGTACTATGCGACGACGCGCGACTTCTACGAATTCTCGGAGCCGAAGGTGTTCATCGATGAGGGCTTCCCGACGATCGACACGACGATCACCGAGCATGAGGGCACCCTCTACCGGATGACGAAGTCGGAGGTCAACTACAAGGTCTATCTCGAAAAGGCCGACAGCATCTACTATGACCGTGACGGGATCGCCGAGAACGGCTTCCAGTTCGAGCCGATAGCCGGCACACGCAACGGAAACCAGGGCTTGATCGGCCACGGCGGCAACAATGAGGGTCCGACCATCTTCAAGGATATCCGCGAAGACCGTTGGTATCTGTTCCTTGATTCGTGGCCGTACCATGTGCGATGGACGACGGATCTGGAGGACGGGTCGCAGCTTGTGAACAACCTGCTGCCGGAGAGCGCCTACGCGCTGCCGCCGGGACCGCGGCATGGGACCGTCATTCCGATCACGCGCGCCGAATACGATGCGCTTGTCGCCAGGTATGGCGTGCCGGGCCCTGTGGAACAGGAGGATCCGGTCGTGCATTACACGTTCGATCCGGAGGATATCAGCGGAACCGTGGTCCGCGACGTGTCCGGAGGCGGCCATCATGCGGAGCTTGTCGGCGGCGTGACCATCGATGAGAAGGATCGGGTCGGTGAGACGGGCGGTTCCGCAGCGCTGGACGGTTCGAGCGGCTATGTGAAGCTGCCGGACAATCTGATCCGGGATCTGAACCTCGAGAAGGCGACGTTCGCCGTGTGGGTCAAGCTGGATCGGCAGCAATCCGGGGCGCGCATCTTCGACTTCGCGTCGAATACCGGGCGCGCGGTGAACCGCAATACGATGTATCTGAGCCCGCGCGGGGACAGCGGAGCGCTGGAGTTCGCGATCGTCACGCCGTTTACGGAGAAATTCGCCAATGACACGGCGCCGCTGGGCTCGAACTACAAATATATGCTTCGCGGCAATCAATTGTTGCCGACGGACGCATGGCAGCATCTTGCGGTGACGATCGACGGCTTCGATGCCGCGCTCTATCTGAACGGCGAGAAGATCGCCTCCAGCTCGGTATACAATGTGGAGCCGCGCATGCTGCTGGAGACGGCGATGAACTACATCGGCAGGTCGAGAAGCAGCGCGCACCCTTATCTGGCGGGCCGCATCGATGATTTCCGCATCTATAACCGCGCATTGTCCGAGGAGGAGATCGCGGCTCTGGCGGAAGGGGCGGAAACGCCGGAGACGCCGCCATCGGGAGCCGAGCTCCTGCTGCACTACGACATGAAGGACGTAAATGGCACGGTCATCCCGGATCAGAAGGGCAACTTCGACGGCGTGTGGCGCAACGCGAACAACGCGGAATGGATCGGGACCGATGAGGCAGGCGTGATCAGCTTCACCGGCGGATCGACGTCCTCCTATATCGAGCTTCCCGGCGGGATCCTGAACGGACTGACGTCGATCACTGTATCGGCTCTGATGAACTGGAGCGGCAAACAGCCGGTGGAATGGCTGTACGCCCTTGGCCGTCCGACGACAGAGACGCATTATCTCTATTTCACGCCCAGATACAATTCGGACAACACGGCTCGCTTCGGCCTGGCGACGAACGGCTGGCGCAACGAGGTCAGCGCAAGGGCCAGCTTCACGCTTCCGGCGAACCAGTGGAAGCTGGTGACGACGGTGATGGACGGCGCCAATCAGACCTTATGGCTGTATGTGGACGGCGCGCTGGTCGCCACCGGTTCGACGAACGGCATCACCCTGAGCCAGATCCTGGCTGCAACCGGATCTTCCGGATATATCGGCCGATCTTTCTATGTTGCGGATCCTTACTTCGGCGGCATGATCGCCGACTTCCGCATCTACGACGGGGCGCTGACGGCAACGGAGGTAGCGCAGCTGATGCAGGAGGCGGATCTCAAGATCCAGGCGATGGAAGGCATGTTTCTGCAGAAGGCGGCGGACCGTCTGACCTGGGCGAACATCGCGGGCAGCAACGAAGGCCCCGATCAGGTGCTGGGCGATCTGGTGCTTCCGACGAGCGGCGCATACGGCACCACGATCACATGGAGCTCCTCGCATCCCGATGTGATCTCGCCGTCCGGGAAGGTGACGAGACCATCGTTCATCGCCGGCGATCAGGTGGTTACCTTGACGGCCACCTTCAGCGATGGCAAGAACCAATTGGCCAAAACCTTCACCCTGACGGTCCTTCGTCTGCCGGATGACGAGCTGTCGGTGGACCTGGCCCTGGAGGCGCTGGTCGTTCATAACATCGACGATGTGCGCGGCCACCTCACCCTGCCTGTGACGGGGCTGTACGGCACGTCGATCACCTGGACATCGTCGGATCCGGACGTGATCACGCCAACAGGCGAAGTATCCCGTCCGAAGCATGGGCAAGGGGATGTGACCGTCACGCTGACGGCGACGGCCAGGAAGAACAGCGTCAGCAAGAACAAGATCTTCCAGGCGCTGGTGCGCGAGCTGCCGGAGCCGGAGCCGTATGAGGGTTACTTCTTCGCATACTTCACCGGCGAGGGGCGGTCCGATGGCGAGCAGATCTACTTCGCCCTCAGCAAGGGCAACGATCCGCTGCGCTGGATGGAACTGAACGACGGCAAGCCGGTGCTCACCTCGACGCTCGGCGAGCGGGGCGTGCGCGATCCGTTCATCATCCGTTCACCGGAGGGCGACAAATTCTATATGATCGCCACCGACCTGCGCATCTACGGCAACAGCAACTGGGACCGCGCGCAGCGTTACGGCAGCCGCTCGATCATGGTCTGGGAGTCGACCGACCTGATCCACTGGAGCGATCAGCGGATGGCGGAGGTGGCGCCGACGGAGGCAGGCAACACCTGGGCGCCCGAGGTGATCTATGACGAAACGACGGGCGAATACGTCGTCTTCTGGGCATCCAAGCTCTATGACAATCCCGAACATTCCGGAAGCTCGCATCAGCGCATCCTGTATGCGAAGACGAGAGACTTCCATACCTTCACGGAGCCGCAGGTCTATATGGACTACGGCTACTCGATCATCGACACGACGATGATCAGGCACAACGGCAAGATCTATCGCTTCACGAAGGACGAGCGCGACAACAACGCTTCATCGCCGTATGGCAAGATGGTGTTCCAGGAAGTCGGCGACTCCATCTTCGATCCGGACTTCAAGCTGATCAAGGTAGGGGTCGGCGGGATGAAGTGGGTGGAAGGGCCGACGATCTTCAAGTCCAACACCGAGGAGAGATGGTATCTGCTCGTCGACGAGTTCAGCGGCAGAGGGTACGTGCCCCTCACGACGACCGATCTCGATTCGGGCGAATGGACGCTGGCCGAATCCTATGAGCTGCCGTCCTCACCGCGTCATGGCACAGTCATCCCGATCACGAAGTCGGAATATGATGCGATCTACAAGAAGTATGTGGCCGGGGAAGAACCGTCAGATCCCACAGAGCCGGAAGATCCTCAGGAACCGGAGACGCCTGGAGAAGGGCTGCTCCTGTGGTACCGATTCGACGAGAGCGCAGGACCGGTGGTTGTCGATTCCTCCGGCAACGGTCATCACGGAACCTACGAGAGGACGCCCGAGTTCGGCACAGGCGTGCACGGCGGGTCGTTCCGCATGACGGGCGGAAGCAATACCTCCGCTTCACCGTATGTCAAGATCCCGAATGGCCTGCTCAAGGACATGGATGATATCACGATAGCCACCTACGTCAAATGGTACGGAGGCCCGAACAATCAGTGGTTGTTTGGCCTCGGTCAGGACAGGAACAAATACCTGTTCACCTCTCCGATGGCAGGATCGAGTCAGAAGGCGGCGATCACCCTGGGCAGCTGGCAGCAGGAGCAGGGCTTCTCCGCGGGCTCAACGCTGAAGACCCATGTCTGGCAGCATGTGGCGATCGTCATCGATTCGAAGGCCAAAACGGCGAGATTGTACGTGGATGGCATCCAGGTCGGCTACAACGGCAATGTGACAATCAAGCCGTCGGACCTGTACAACGCTTCGCTGGATTATTCCGGCTACATCGGCAGGTCGTTCTATGCGGAGGATCCATTCTTCGGCGGGGAGGTCGATGATTTCCGGATATACAACCGGGCGCTCAGCGCGGATGAGATCGCGTCGCTGGCCGGCAACTCGACCTTGATCACGGGAGTGGAAGTCGAGGGGCTGAAGTCCTCCATCATTGATCCGACCAATGCCAGAGTCCTCCTCATCATGGAGAAGGGGACGGACCTCACCAGCCTTGCGCCGACGATCCACACGGCGCTGAATGCCAGCATCGAACCGGAGTACGGAGTTCCGCAGGATTTCACCGATCCGGTCATCTATACGGTAACCGACAAGTCAGGCTACTCGCGTCAATGGACCATCGAAGCCCGGGTGATGAACAGCCCGGTACTGCCCGGCCTGTATGCGGATCCGCACGCGGCCGTCTTCGGCAACCGGTTCTACATCTATCCGACTACCGACGGATATCCCGGTTGGGGCAGCACCCAGTTCAAGGTGTTCTCCTCAGACGATCTGGTGAACTGGGTCGATCATGGCGTGATCCTCGATCTTCCGCGGGATCTGACGTGGGCAAGCGAACGCGCCTGGGCTCCGGCCGCCGTCGAGAAGAACGGAAAGTATTACTTCTACTTCAGCGCGGATACGAATATCGGCGTGGCCGTGTCCACATCGCCGACCGGACCTTTCGTCGATCCGCTTGGCCGGCCGCTCATCCCCAAGGGCGCCTACAGCGGCCAGATGATCGATCCGATGGTCTTCACGGACGATGACGGACAGTCGTACCTGTACTTCGGCAACGGCCGCGGCTATGTGGTCAAGCTGAAGGATGACATGATCACGCTGGACGGCACCCCGGTGGATATCACGCCGAGCGGGTTCCGGGAAGCTTTCTTCGTCTTCAAGCGCAACGGCATCTACTACTTCATGTGGTCCGTAGATGACACGGGCAGCGAGAATTATCGGGTGGCCTATGGCATCAGCGATTCGCCGATGGGGCCGATCGAGGTGAAGGGCGAGATTCTGACCAAGGATCTGTCGCTGGGCATCAAGGGACCGGGCCATCATTCGGTGGTGAAGGTGCCGGGCAAGGACGAGTATTACATCGTCTACCATCGATTCGCCATCCCGAATGGCGACGGCACGCATCGTGAGACGACCATCGACAGGCTGGAGTTCCATGAGGATGGCACGATCCGGAAGGTCGTTCCGACCCTGGAGAGCATCAGGCCCGTGAGCGTTCCGGCAGTGCCGGTAACCGGCCTGAGATTGCGGCAGGAAGGTCTGGATCTCAAGGTTGGCGAGACCGGACAGCTCACCGCCATCATCACCCCGATGGACGCGACGGACAGGAAGCTGCTCTGGACTTCCGACATGCCGGAAGTCGCAACGGTCGACGAATACGGGCAGGTCAAGGCCATCTCGGAGGGGACAGCGACGATCACAGTCAGCACCGAAGACGGGGCATTCACGGATACAGCCATCGTGACGGTGGAGGATTGGACGTCATCCGGAGCCGAATTGATCCTGCACTATGACATGAAGGGCGCAGATGGCCACGTCGTGCCGGATCAGGCGGGTTCCCATGACGGCGAATGGGTGAATGCTGACCGGGCCGTGCATCTGGCAGGTGATGCATCCGGCATGCTCCTGTTCAGCGGAGGAAGCGTGGACTCCTACATCAAGCTGCCTCCGGGCATTCTCGACGGGCTCAGCAGCATCACGGTCTCCGCGCTGGTGAACTGGGACGGGGCGCGCAAGGCGAACTGGGTCTATGCGCTTGGTACGGATAACCGGAAATATCTGTACTACACCCCTGATTACCCAAGCTCTGCAGGCGGCGCAAGGCTGGGCATGTCGACCGGTTCGTGGCAGACCGAGGTATCGGCCAAGGGTCCGACGCTCCGCGCGAACGAATGGAAGCTGGTCACCACCGTCCTGGACGGCGAGTCGGGCAAGCTGATCCTGTATGTGGACGGGGAGGAGATCGCCTCGGCTGATGTGTCCTACACGCTGGATCAGATCCTGGATCCGGCAGGCCCCAGCGGCTACATCGGCAGATCGATGTATGCCGAGGATCCCTACTATGGAGGAGCGATCGCGGATTTCCGGATCTACGACGGCGCGCTGAACAAGCAAGAGATCCGGGAACTTCAGGAGGAAGCGGCGGCGAGGTTGGAGCAGCTGAATCTCCTCATCCTGCGGCACGTGGCGGATTCGCTCGATGCACTCATATTGGGCGCCAATCCGGACCTGCATGAGGTCACGTCCAACCTGAATCTGCCGCAGAAGGGGATGCTCGGAACCGGGATCGCCTGGACGTCATCGGATGAATCGGTGATCACGCCCGGCGGCGTCGTGACGAGACCTGATCCCGCGGCAGGGGATCGCGCCGTCAAGCTGGTCGCAACCCTGACGAACGGCGGAGCGGTATGGACGAAGGAGATCCAGGTCACGGTGAAGAGACTGCCAGACGATGCGGAATCTGTCGAGGCCGCCAGAGAAGCGCTGATCGTGCATCATATCGATGATGTGCGCGGCCATCTCCATCTGCCGACCAAGGGCCTTCATGGCACGTCGATCACCTGGACATCGTCCGATCCGGACGTGATCACGCCGACAGGCGAAGTATCCCGTCCGAAGCATGGGCAAGGGGATGTGACCGTCACGCTGACGGCGAAGATCACGAAGAATGGGGCCAGCGCTGTGAAGGAATTCACCGCCCTGGTGCGCGAGCTGCCGGAGCCGGAGCCGTATGCGGGATACTTCTTCGCGTACTTCACCGGCGAGGGGCGGTCCGACGGCGAGCAGATCTACTTCGCCCTCAGCAAGGGCAACGATCCGCTGCGCTGGATGGAGCTGAACGACGGCAAGCCGGTGCTCACCTCGACGCTCGGCGAGCGGGGCGTTCGCGATCCGTTCATCATCCGTTCACCCGAGGGCGACAAATTCTATATGATCGCCACCGACCTGCGCATCTACGGCAACGGCGACTGGGATCGGGCGCAGCGCAACGGCAGCCGCTCGATCATGGTCTGGGAGTCGACCGACCTGATCCACTGGAGCGATCAGCGGATGGTGGAGGTGGCGCCGCCGGAGGCAGGCAATACCTGGGCGCCGGAGGCTTTCTACGACCATGAAGCAGGCGAATATGTGGTCTTCTGGGCATCCAAGCTGTATGAGGATGAAACCCATACCGGAGATACGTACCTGAAGATGATGATCTCCAGAACCAGGGACTTCCACACGTTCACTGAGCCTGAGGTATACATGGACTACGGAACCCATACGCTGGACCTGACGATGATCGAACATGAAGGCAAGATCATCCGCATCCTGAAGGAAAACAACATCATGCATGAGGTCGGCGATTCGATCTACGACGAGAACTTCACAGCGGTGAACCGTGCCGTGGAGGTTGGACTCCTGGCCAGAGGCGAAGGACCGACGGTATTCAAGTCCAACACCGAGGAGAAATGGTACCTGTTCATCGACGAGTATGGCCTGAGGGGCTATGTGCCTCTGGAGACGACGGATATCCTGTCGGGAGACTGGTCATTGTCGACGGATTACGAGCTGCCCTCCTCGCCGCGCCACGGAACGGTCATCCCGATCACGAAGTCGGAGTATGACCTGCTCTATGCGAAGTATGTGACGGGTCATATACCGGTAACGGGCGTCAGCCTGGATCGGACGGAGGCGACGCTGGAAGTCGGCGATACGCTGCAGCTGGCGGCAACCGTCATGCCGAAGTATGCGACGAATCCGCAGGTCGTCTGGTCCACCAGCGATGACAAGGTCGCCACCGTGAACGAGAGCGGTCTGGTGCGGGCCGTTGGCGCCGGAACAGCTGTCATCACTGTGACAACGGTCGAAGGCGGATATACGGCCGAGGCCAGGATCACGGTGCGCGAGCAGCCGCCGGAGTATCCGGAAGAGCCCTGGTCGCCGCCAACTCCGCCTCTCATGCCGGATGAACCGGTGGAGATCGAGATCGGCGAGAACGGTCTGATCATCCTGCCGCCTGGTCCGGATGGCCTGCCGCTTCCGACGATCGAGATCCCGATGAGCATCGTGCTCGAGGCGCTCGCGCAGTCGCCGAACCAGGTGCTGCAGCTTGCTTCCGACGGTGTGATCATCACGATCGACGGGCAGCTGATTGACAGTCTGGATGAGAACAGCTCGCTGGGCGTGGAGATCATCCCGGCTGATACTGAGGAGCTGACCATCCTCGACATCGAGCTGGATGAGCTTCCGATGGTTCCGGTGCTGTATGTGAACCTGACCGCCGATGGTTCGCCGATCACCGCACCGCCTGGCAGCATCACCGTATCGGTGGATCTGGGCGCCGGCATCGAAGGGGGAAGCCATCAGCTGGTCGCCTTCCGCCTGATGCCAAGCGGGGAGCTGTTGCCGCTCGGGTTCAGCCTCTATGACGAGCGCAGCGGCCAGATGCACTTCCAGCCGGATGAGCTTGCGGCATACTATCTGTTCATCTCGGTGCTGGCGAGGTTCGATGATGTCAGCGGCTGGTCGCAGGAAGCGATCGAGGCGCTTGCGGCGCGCGGCATCCTCCTGGGCAAGGAGAATGGCCGGTTCGACCCGCAGGGTGTGATCACGCGGGCCGAATTCACCGCGATGTTGGCAAGACTGTTCGAACTGCAGCCGGGAAGCGAAGCCCTGCCATTCACCGATGTGCCGGATGACGCCTGGTACAGACAGGAGCTTGCGGCGGCCTATGCGGCCGGCATCGTGACGGGCTTGCCGGATGGCACGTTCCGGGGGAATGATCCGATCACGCGGCAGGAGATGGCGGTGCTCCTGTTCAGGGCAGCGTCGCTACTCAGCATGTTGCAGCAAGCTGGCGAGGGGACGACCTTCGCTGACAGCTCCGAGATCGCGGCCTTCGCCCGATCGGCAGTCAGCGCCCTCTCCGGCGCGGGCATCATCAACGGTCTGCCTGGAGGCCTCTTCGGGCCTGAGCAGACGGCCACCCGTGAACAGGCGGCCGCGATGCTCTGGAGGCTGCTGAAGCTCGTCCTGGGTTGAGGCCACACCTGGGCATAAGGACCTAATAAAGAAGGTTGGGAAGAAAACGGAAGTTTTCCTCCCAACCTTTTCTCTTTAGTCAGGCGTCATGCGAATAACAGGCCGTCTGACATACGGCTGCCCCCCTGTCCGTCATGCGCGCGCGTTCATCGCTTCCTTTAATAATCGCTCGACAAACGCAGGCAGGGCAAAACTGCTGCGCAGAATGGCTTCATTGACATAACGCGCCTGCTTGTCGAAGGAGATCCGGTCGGTCTCGGGCAAGGCCTGCTTCGCGCCCAGGGTGAAGCTCCACAGCCCTCCCGGGTAAGTCGGCACGACGGCCGTATACATCCTCGTATCCGGGAACAGGCTGCTGATCCTCGCATAGGTCTGCGTCATCACATCCTGATGGAAGATCGGCGACTGGCTCTGGCATACCAGGATGCCGTCCTCGTTCAGCGCCCTGTGCAGCTCGCGATAGAAGCTCAGTTCGAACAGCTGCGTCGCCGGCCCGATCGGGTCGGAGGAATCCACGATGATCACGTCATAGCGGTCCTGATCCTGAAGCTGTTTCACGAACTCCACGCCATCCCGGCTGTGAATATGAATCCGCGGATCCAGCTCCCGGCCGCCCGACACTTCCGGAAGATGCGCCATGCAAGCACGGACGACCGCCTCATCGATCTCGACGAGGTCTATGTGCTCGACGCTATCGTACTTGGTGGCTTCTCTGGCTGCGCCAAGATCGCCTCCGCCGATGATCAGCACCCGGCGGGGATTCCTGTGCAGTGAAAGCGGCATATGGGTGATCATCTCATTGTAGATGAACCCGTCTATCGCCGTTGTCTGTACGATACCGTCCAGCACCAGCATGGGGCCGAAAGCCGCCGAATCCAGCACCATCACGTGTTGGAACCGGCTTTGCTCCTCTGTCAGCACGTTTTTGATCCGATAGCTCACCTTCACATGTTCCTTTTCCTCTTCGGTCAACCACAGTGTCCCGTCAGAACTCTCGATGTACTTTGGCAACCGTATCATTCTCTACCTCCACCTTTTTTGAGACATAATCTTCTATATTGTATCAAACAAATCGAGGAAAGTAAGTAATAGTCAATAAATTCGACAAACAGTTTCCATATTTTATTGTACAAATCGGAAGCACTATGTTATATTATTCTAGTTAGTCCGAATTCACTACGATAATAGCAAACTCATCGAAAGGTGGGGACGCAAAGCCACGGGCCTAAGGAACGAAGGTTCTATTGGTCGCCGGGTTGCCGAATAAGTGGATCGCTTGGTACATACATCTGATACTGCATCCATCGGCAATCGGTGGATGTTTTTATATGTTCGCAGAAAGCAAGTCCGATCGATATATCAAGCGTTGAAGGGACGAATTAGGTTGTTTGAGCATGAGGAAATCTTGATTTGGTCAGGCATTGGGGTCATGCTGGTGATGATCGCCTGGCGGATGGGATACACGTATGCGTTGAGGGGAGTGAAGTCAACCGGGACTCAGGATGGCAAGCAGATCGGCCAGCCTGGAATCATCCGTGACCCGTTGACGGGACTCCTGCTCCGTCAACCCTTCCTGCAGAAACTGGATGAACGCATTCGCAAGGTGGAGGAAGGACAGACGTTTACCGTTGCGATATTCAACATCTATCGTTTCCGCTGGATCAACGATTCGCTGGGCGCTGATATCGGCGATCTGGTGATCAAGTTTGTGGCTGAGCACTTGCGTTCCGTGACGGGAAGCAATGCCGACATCGCGCGGCTCAATGGAGATGAGTTCGCGGTGATCTTTGAGGCTGATCTTGCAGAATCCCGGAGGCGAACCGCGACGATCGTGCGGAAGTTCGAGGATACGCCGATCGTGCTGCGCGGCAAACATATCCACATCCTGACCTCGGCAGGGCTGGCCGGATATCCGCAGCATGGAACGACCGCCAGCGAGATCCTGGGACATGCCGACACGGCGCTGTCCTGCGCGAGACAGAACTGCTGCGAGGTCGTGGTATTCGACCGCGCCATGGATCGCGAGCAGCGCGACCGCTTCATCCTCGCCACCGAACTGAGATTCGCCATTGACAAGAAGGAGCTGACGCTCCACTACCAGCCGCGCATCGACCTGGCCACCGGCAGGATCGCAGCTGTCGAGGCGCTACTCAGATGGAACCATTCGGAGCTGGGAGCGATCTCGCCGAGCAAGTTCATCCCGATCGCTGAGCAGACCGGATCGATCGTGCCGATCGGCCTCTGGGTGCTGGAAACCGCCTGCGAGCAAGCGGTCGTATGGGATCGGGTCATGGATCATGACTGCCGGATCAGCATCAATATCTCGGTTCACCAGTTGCTCGGACCGGGCTTCGTCGAGCATCTGGATACGATCCTGCGAAGAACGGGGCTCAAGCCGCATAAGCTGGAGCTCGAGCTGACGGAGAGCATCTTCATCGAACAGCCGCAGAAGATTACCGGTATCCTGGAGAAAGTGAAAAAGATGGGGATACGCATCGCGATCGATGATTTCGGGAAGGGGTATTCGTCCCTGAATTATCTGAAGAGCTATCCGGCGGATACGATCAAGATCGACAAGGACTTCATCACCGACGTGAGGACCATGAAAGGACGGATCATCCTCACCTCGGTGATCCAGTTGGGCAAGCAGTTGGGTCTGACGGTCGTCGCGGAAGGTGTCGAGCAGCCGGAGCAGCTGCAATACCTCATGGACAACGAATGCCACGAAGTGCAGGGGTATCTGCTGTGCAAGCCGGTTCCCGCCCAGGAATGCGAACGATTCATGCGCAGCTTCCACCTGGCTGAGCTGATGAACCTCTTCCGCGAGCGGCAGACCGCTTATTCCATGTAACATGGTTATATGGGTTCGGGCAGCCTATGCGTGCGGCCCGTACCGGATCAGTCCTCGATGAATCGCACCAGGCAGTTGCGCCGTCTCGGGCCATCGAACTCGCAGAAGTAGATGGCCTGCCATCTGCCCAGCACCAATTTGCCTTCATGAATGAGTACCGTCTGCGAAGCGCCGGTCGTGATCGCCTTCAGGTGAGCGGCTGTGTTGCCTTCGATGTGGCGGTATTTTTCGTGTTCCCAGGGATAGACCTCATCGAGCCGGAGCAGCACGTCATGGCGAACGTCGGGATCGGCGTTTTCATTGATCGTGATCCCCGCCGTCGTATGCGGGCTGTAGATGACGGCGATGCCTTCGCGTATCGAGCTTTGCCTGAGCAGATCCTTCACCAGATTGGTGATGTCGATCATTTCGTCCCGCTTGCGGGTCAGTATGTCCAGCTTGTGAATCATGCGCGTGGGCGGCCTCCTTGTACCATTGATACATCAAGTATATAATACTTAACAGGCCGCGGGAAAGTCGCCAGGCGACAGGAAGCGGCAATATTCATGTGTCCGTGGCGGATCGGGCGAAGCTTCGTCAGTCGGAGAGTCAGCTCGACAACGGTGATGACCGATCGACAAACGGGGCTTTATTCCGACAGCCTGCGACACGCAGAGGTTATGATGATGAGAATCGTACTGACAACGCTGAATGCCAAATATATACACACCTGTCTGGCGCTCCGGTATCTGAAAGCATATGCGGAGCGCGATTTCTCTTGTGAGATCGTCGAGTATACCATCAAGGATCCGGCGATGAACATCGTCTCCGATCTGTACCAGCGGCAGCCGGACGTGATCGGCTTCTCCTGCTACATCTGGAACATCGAGGAGACGATCGTCGTCATTCGCATGCTGCGCAAGATTCTGCCCCAGGTGAAGATCGTGCTCGGCGGCCCGGAGGTATCGTATGATACGGACTACTGGATGAATCGCCTGCCGGAAGTCGATTATATCGTGATGGGCGAAGGGGAGGAGACCTTCCACCATCTGCTGACGGAGCTCGCCGGCGAGGGCAAGTTTCACTTCGTGTTCGGCCTGGCCTACCGCCGGGGCGACGAGGTGATCATCAATCCCGGCAGGCCGAAGCTGGATCTGAATGCGATCCCGTCCCCGCACCGGTTCGCAGAGGACCTGCCCCATCTGGCGAACCGGATCGTCTACTTCGAGACGAGCCGCGGCTGTCCGTTCAGCTGCCAGTTCTGTCTGTCGAGCATCGAGGTGGGCGTCAGATATTTCGACATCGAGCGAACCAAGGCCGATCTGCTGTATCTGATCCGCTCCGGGGCGAGGCTGATCAAGTTCGTCGACCGGACGTTCAACATCAAGCGGGACTATGCGATGGAGATCTTCCGCTTCCTGATCGAGAACCATGGCGGCTGCGTGTTCCAGTTCGAGATCACGGCGGACATCATGCGGCCGGAGGTGCTGGAATATCTGGCGGAGCATGCCCTCCCGGCATCTTCCGCTTCGAGATCGGCGTCCAGTCCACGAATGACCTGACCAACGAGCTGGTGAAGCGCAGGCAGAACTTCGCGAAGCTGAGCCGCACGGTGACGATGATCAAGGAGAGCGGCAAGATCGACCAGCATCTGGACCTGATCGCCGGCCTGCCGGAGGAGGACTATAACTCCTTTCGCAAAACGTTCAACGACGTGTTCGCCCTGCGGCCGGAGGAGCTGCAGCTCGGTTTCCTCAAGCTGTTGCGCGGCACCGGCCTGAGGATCGAGGCGGAGAAATACGGTTACGTCTATATGGATCATGCCCCGTACGAGATCCTCGGCAACCGCGTCATGCCGTTCAGCGATCTCGTGCGCATCAAGCGCGTGGAAGACGTGCTGGAGAAATACTGGAACGCGCATCGGATGGATCACACGATCGAATATCTGATCGGGCATGAGTTTCCGTCGGCCTTCGACTTCTTCCAGAGCTTCGGCGACTACTGGGAGAGCCGCGGCTGGCAGAAGATCGGCCATCAGCTCGAGGATCTGTTCATTCGTCTCCGGGAGTTCCTGCAGGAACGGAGCCTGAACGCTCCGGAGGTGGCGGAGGGGCTGATGAAGCTGGATTATTTCCTCAACCACCGATACAAGCCGCGCAAGATCTGGTGGCCCTTCAGCATGACGAAGGATGAGCAGGGCCGGCTGATGGCTGCTCTGGCGGAGCGGCCGGAGGAAGTGTCGCCGGAGTTCGCGGCCCTCAAGCTGTCCGAGAAGGACCTGCACAAGCATGCGGTGATCGAGCGGTTGGGCTTCGATCTGCGAGCTTACCTGGAGCGGGGCTGGCTGCCCGCGCGAGGCGATGAGGCGCAGGGCGCGGATGCCCGGAGCGCCTTGCGGCAGACGCTGCTCATTGTCTATTATCCGCCGGAAGGCGCCGCGTCGCCGCAATATCATCTGATGCCGGTAAAGTAGCGTGAGGGTGGCGCCGGGCCCATGGTCCACGCGTTGCCAACGTATATGGATGATAGCCAGTTTGTACTGCCCTGACGGGTGTGCCTGGCATAAGAAAAAGGGTTGATCCCGTACTGGCGAGCAGCGAGAGCTGTCGCATCGGGATCAACCCTTTTCGTTGGCTTGCGCCTTCTCGATCGCCAGCAGATAAGGCGCTCGTGCATGCTTGTTCAGAAGCCTGTAGCAGAGCACCTGGGCGTCTGCCTGCGGCAGCGCGCTCGCCCAGGCCTCCACCGCGCTCGCCTCGACGTCTCCGCCCTCGTGTCCGGGATAGAGGACGATGGTCATGATGCCGCGCGGACGAAGCAGCGAGAGCGCCGCATCCAGCGCGGGAATGGTGGATGCCGCGGTGGTGATGATCGAGGTGTCGGCGCCGGGCAGATAGCCGAGATTGAACATCACCGCCGCTATGGCGCCACGGTCCTTCGGCGCGATGTGCTCCGCCATGCGCTCGTGGCTGTCCAGGATGAGCTGCACGTTGTCCATGCCGCTGCCGGCGCGGACGAAGCGTTCCCTTGTCCGGTCCAGCGCCTCCTGCTGGATATCGAAGCCATAGACGAGCCCCTGGTGTCCCGTCAGCTCTGCCAGGAACAGCGTGTCGTTGCCGTTCCCGACCGTCGCGTCGATGGCGCGATCCCCCGGATGAAGGCGTTCCTTGACCAGCTGATGCGCGAAACTTAATACGGATACAAAACCCAAAGCGGCATGAACCTCCCTCTGTCTGTCTTATCTCGATCTTCAGGCCTGCCGGGAAGCGGAGATGCAAGTTCCCGTTCTTCTGTCGGTTCAGACCGGTTCGGTGCCTGCGAGCAGGCTCGCTCCTCGTCAAGTTCCCCGTCCAAGTTCCTCGTCAAGTTCCCCGTCACGTTCCGGTCCAGAATTTGCCTTGCCAAGTATCGCGGCGCCTCAGCTCCTCATCGATCGCGTTCAGCACCTCCCATTTGCGCAGACTCCACATCGGGCCGATGAGCAGGTCGCGGGGCGCATCGCCGGTCAGGCGATGAACGATCATTTCCGGCGGAAGGATCTCGAGAGAATCGACGACCAGCTTCACATACTCGTCCATCTCGAGGAATCTCACGAGCCCTTGCTCGTACTGCTTCACCATCGGCGTCTTGCGCATCAGGTGGAGCAGGTGAATCTTGATCCCCTGCACATCCATCTTCGCCACGGTGCGGCAGGTCTCGAGCATCATCTCATGCGTCTCGAGCGGCAGACCGTAGATAATGTGCGTGCAGACGCGAATGCCGTGCTTGCGTAGCTTCTCGACCGCCTCGTAATAGCAGGCCGTGTCATGAGCGCGGTTGATGAGCTGTGAGGTGCGCTCGTGGATCGTCTGCAGGCCCATCTCCACCCACAGGTAGGTGCGCTCGTTCAGCTCGGCCAGGTATTCCACGACGTCATCCGGGAGACAATCGGGCCTGGTCGCGATGGACAGACCGACCACACCCGGCTGCTCGAGGATCGTCTCGTAGTATTCGCGGAGCACCTCCACCGGGGCGTAGGTGTTCGTGTAGGCCTGGAAGTAGCCGATGTATTTGGCATTGGGCCACTTCTTGTGCTGCCTGTCGCGGATCGTGTTGAACTGCGTGACCAGGTCGTCCTTGCGCCGTCCGGCGAAATCCCCGGAGCCTCTCGCGCTGCAGAACGTGCAGCCGCCGATGGCGATCGTGCCGTCCCGATTCGGGCATGTGAAGCCGGCATCGAGCATCACTTTAAAAATTTTTTCTCCGAAATTTTTGCGCATTTCATAATTCCATGTATGAAATCGCTTGTCTCCCCAGGTAAGGGGCTGCGATGGCGTCTTGAGCATCGTTCGTAAAACTCCCTTGATTCAGACTTGGATATCTCTATTGTAGCAGAAAAATGTGGTGAAAAGCGAATAATTATCTTACATAGCGTGTAAACTTTCGCCAAACGATAAAACCATAAATGGAATTTAAATCCATAAAAAATGATACGCTTACAAATCCCCGATCCTTGCAAAACCTTACATGATGTGTTAAATTAAAAGTGAGGAACGACAAGGGTTTCTCGAAATTGTGCGCACAAAACTGGTACGTGAAGAGCATACGGGAAAGACTACAATTATCAACCTGGAGGGGTGATGAAAATGGAAAATCAATTCAAAATTCCAATCGGTGATGAGAAGATCACGCTGGAGCTGACGGTGAAAGAAGCTTTGGCGTTGGCTGGCACCCGTTTCCTGGAACCCAATGTAGTGATCGATGCGCGTAAGAAAGTCAAAGAAACGCTCGAGGAAAAGGTACTGAGCCACTGATCCGCTCAGGTAAGGATTGGCATACGAGGGCTGTCTCGCAAGTGGTCGCAAACGACCTTGCCGCAGCTCTTTTTTTCTTGCCTGCCATGATCGACCGATCATCTTTGCTGTGTGGAGCATGGCCGGCGCGCTTGATCCCGTCTGAAACCGGTGTGCCTGGCGGCTTGAGTCCTGTGACCGGTCGAGGTTCCGCGCGCTGTCTGCGCCGGCGCATAACAGACTTGGCTCGGAATCAAGATTGCTATATATTATAATACGGGATTGAAACGGGGTTGATTCCGTCGAACACGGATGATCTGTACGACTGCAGACAGTCAGCCCGTGCCAGGGTTGTGGGTTGTCGATCTTGTTGTTGCCGTCAGCTCCAGGTCATTCTGATCACAGGCCACAAGCAGGCAACGAATGTTCGGGACACAGCCGTTCAGGCGGTTGGCGTCTGCAGGCGGATGGATATACGGATGGATACACTTATGGATATACTTATGACAGCTGATATGGAGGCCAAGCATGCGACTGAGACGTAAGACTGGAACGAAGGAATGGCTGGCGGAGCATGATCGCCTGATCGTGCTCGACGGGCGGCAGCGGCGCGGCGAATGGAGCAGGATAGCCGGAGGCAAGCCGATCCACGCCGAGCTCGGGATGGGCAAGGGAACGTTCATCAGCGAGATGAGCGCGCGCCATCCGGACATTCACTATATAGGGATCGACCGATACGACGAACTCTTGCGGCGCGGCGGTGAGAAGGCGTATGAGGTGCATGCGGCAGCGGGACGGGGAGAGCCGGACAACCTGTCGCTGGTGCTGTTCAACATCGAATACATCGATGAGCTGTTCGCTCCGGGAGAGCTGGAACGCATCTACCTCAACTTCAGCGATCCGTGGCCGAAGAAACGGCACGCGGAGCGCCGTCTGACGCATCCCCGCTTCCTTCGCAAATACATGGAGATCCTGAATGAACGCGGCGAGATCTACCTGCGCACGGACTCGAAGTCGCTCTTCGAGTTCTCTCTCAACAGCTTTGCGGATACCGGACTGCGCATGGCGGACATCACCTTCGACCTGCATGCCGGCGGATTGCCGGAGGGCCATGTCATGACCGAATATGAGGCCAAGTTCAGCAAGCAAGGCATGCCGATCTACCAGTGCCGCGTCATCGTCGGCCGCAAGGCTCTCGAGGAGCATGAGGCCAGGCTGAGGGCCATGGAGTCTGCCAACGCCCGGCGGGCGGCCAGAACCCCCGCCCAGGAGGCAACCGTCGAAGCAGACAAGTAGCCGGGACGGGGATCGACGTTCCGTTGCGGCAGAAGGCTGGTCCCGGCTTGATCCTCAGTTCACCCATGAAGTTAAACATTTCACTTCATTTGTTAATCCGATGGCCAAGGAAACGTTATCAAGGAAACTGAAAAGGGGCTGTCTGAAAGTCCCTAAAATGAAACGCCACGAAACTCATTCAGGGTTCGGAAGTCGGGCTGTTGCATGGCAGCCAGCCACATTGCTGGAATGTTCTCCTGAAGCACCCTTTCGATGCCGCGGCAGGAGTAGACTTTTTGCGAGTAACCGTAAAGCAGTACTTTCAACAGTCGATGTATTCCTTTACAGCGTTAAAAGCTTCTTGAAAGCTGTTGAAGGTTTCCTTGCTGAGTAAATCCCGTTCCAAGGTAGCATGGAACGACTCGATGTAGGCGTTCATATTTGGCGTCTTTGGCGGGATTCTCTCATGGGTGATCCCGTATATCTCACATAGCTCACCAAACGCTTTGCTTACAAACTGCGGTCCATTGTCAGTACGAATAACCGGCATTGGTTCACCTGGCGCAATGCGACGGTGAATCGCTTCTTCCACCATACGGCAGACATCCTTTGCTTCACAACAGGTACCGACATGATGACCCACAATGGTTCGATCAAACACATCGATCATGTCTGCGATGAAAAAGAACTGATCGTATCCGGCAACATACCCATATTTAATATCCAGTTGCCACTGTTGGTTCGAAGCCGTCACTTCTACATGGCGTGCCAAACGGCGTGGATAGTGCTGCTTCTTGCGACGCTGTGGCTGCAGGATGCCAAGCTTCTTGCAAAGGCGATAGGTCTTCTTCTTGTTGATCACCAAGCCATCCTGCTCGCGCAAGCAATCCGTCAACATTTCGTAACCATAAACATGCTCTTCACCAGCTACCAGTTCCATTAACCACTCCTCGATCTGGGCATCACTGACGATCTGCCCTGACTGAGTACGCGAGTGGGTCGTTACCGGACGCCCTCGCTTGATCGGGCTCGCTGATTTTGGTTGGTCTCCGGTGTTGGAGACTGGCCGCCGATTCTTGCGCTCATAGTACGTGGATGAAGCGACTCCTGCTACGGATAGCGCAGTGGCTACCGCTACTCCCTGATCGATGAACGTCTGAGCGACGTGGAGCCGGTCATCGAGAGGGATTTCGACTTTTTTAGGAGTTCACGCAGGATGTTGTTTTCGATTTCCTTCTCGCCGAGGGCTTTTAGGGCTAGATCGAGTTTTTCTTCCAGCTCTGCCACTCGTCTGGCTTCGTCCAGCTGTTCGTCGATGCTTGGGATCGCATCGGCGCCGAAGGTTTCTTGGTACCCCTTCACCCAGTTGCGTATGGTTTTTGGGGATACGTCATATTTCCTGGCTACCACACCGACCTTGATGCCGGTAAGAGCTTCTCGAGCAGCCTTGTATCGAATTTCTTTGAACATGAAATCGGAATGTGGATAACTCAGGCCTGTGGATAACCCGCCATCGCACTACGGAATGCCTGTTTCAATGCGTTTTTGGAGCCGGGCTTTTAAGTCTTCTTACGTTCTGATGTGATCCTGCGTT
>Ga0207747_1000547_pt1 | contig 40538 bp, 41 predicted proteins | sample HigsolmetaGSP11D_FD_184839 | JGI IMG/M metagenome (GOLD analysis project Ga0207747, IMG submission 184839) | High solid enriched microbial communities from the Joint BioEnergy Institute, USA - SP1-1-D (SPAdes) | ecosystem: Engineered > Bioreactor > SSF (Solid state fermentation) > Aerobic >...
CAGCATCAGCACCCGCACCAGCTTCACCAGCGTGCCGAGCTGCGCACTGACCATGCCGACCGGCATCGTCGCCGCCAGCACCTGCGGCACGGCATAGACGGTCAGCCCCGCCACCACGCCGTATTGTACCTCCGTCACACCCCCGATCGTGATCAGGAGCGGCAGGGTCAGCACCACCACCACGCCCAGCACCGCGGTGAAGGCGATGGAGGCGGCGACATCCTTGCTCTCCGCGCCGATCACCGGCGCGACGGCGGCGATGGCGGAATTGCCGCAGATGGAATTGCCGCAGCCGACCAGGATCGCCAGCCGGTGCGACAGGCCAAGCCCCCGGCCGACCAGGTAGCTGACGCCGATCGCCAGCACCACCAGCCCGGCAATGCCGAGCAGCAGTCCCGGCCCCACGGCCAGCAGCGCGTCGAAGCTGACGGAAAGCCCGAGCAGCAGCACCGCGACCTCCAACAGGGATTTCGCGCTGAAGCCGATGCCGGGATCGTATTGCCGGCCGGGCTGCCACAGGGAGCGGACCGCGGTGCCGAGCAGGATGGCCAGGACCAGCGCTTCCAGCCAGGGGTGGCCGAAGGCGGCCTCCTCGGCCTTCTGCAGCAGGATTGCGGCCAGGGTGATGGCGGAACAAAGAAGCACGCCCGGCAGCAGCCGCTGGGTCGTTCGCATCAGTGTCATGGGAGCCTCGGGGAGGGGCGGGCGTGTCGCCCGTCGAAGGGGCAGCTACACCCCGGCCCTCCATAACTCGAATACATTTATCCCATGCGGCCATAGACTGGGGTTATGCCGATCAATCTCCACCTGCTGCGCCTCTTCGCCATGGTCGCGCGGCATCGCAGCTTCTCCCGCGCCGCGGAGATGCTGCACATCAGCCAGCCTGCCATCTCCAAGGGGGTGCGGGAGCTGGAGGCGCAACTCGGCACGAGGCTGCTGGAGCGCGGCGGGCCGGGCGGCGTGACGCTTACCGAGGCCGGCCGCGTCCTCGCCGGCCATGCCGCCACGCTGTTCATGGTGGAACGCGCGGCGGAGGAGGATCTCGCCGCCTTCCGCGGGCTACATCGCGGCACGCTGGCGATCGGTGCCAGCACCACCATCGCCACCTACCTCCTGCCGCAGGTCATAGGCGCCTTCCACCGCCGCCATCCCCAGGTGGAATTGCGTCTGACCAGCGCCAACACTCGCGCGATCGTGGACCTGCTGCTGGCACGGGAACTGGACATCGCCCTGGTGGAGGGACCGGTGGAGGAGCCCGGCCTGCTGGCCGAGCCCTGGGGCGAGGACGAGATGGTGCTGGTCGCCGGCGCGACCCATCCGCTTGCCACAGCCGCAGAGGCGCCCGCGGTCGAGGCCCTGGCCGGCGAGCTCATCCTGTTGCGGGAGCCTGGCTCCGGCACGCGCGATGTCGGATTCGAGGCGCTCGCCGCATGGGGCGTGCAGCCGCGCCGCACCCTGGAAGTGGGCAGCACCGAGGCGATCAAGCAACTCGTCGCCGCCGGCGTTGGCGTGGCAGTGGTTTCCGCTGCCGCGGCAGCCGACCAGATCGCACTCGGCCGGCTCTCCGTGCCGCGGCTCCGTACCGAATCCGGTGGCCCGCTGACGCTGCGCCGGGTGCTGAGCCGCCTGCGCCTGCCGGGGCGCAAGCCCAGCGCGGCGGCGGCGGCCTTCGATGCGCTGCTCGACCATCCGGTGGGCTAGCCGCGGCCGCCATGGACGCTGCGCGCGGGAGGGGGCAAAACTCCGCAGGCCCCAAACCATACGGAGAAAGCCGAGAATGCAGATGCACGCCGTGAAGGTCTATCCGTCCAAGGCGCTGTTGCCGCGCGAGGACCAGCTCGCCTGGAAGATCGCCGGCGTCGCCGCCGACAAGGTGCCCGTCCAGAAGGACGTGCAGGAGATGATCATCAACCGGATCATCGACAACGCCGCGGTCGCCATTGCCGCCATCAACCGCAAGCCGGTCGTCGCCGCCCGCGCCATGGCGATGGGGCATCCGCGCAGGGGCGGCGCCACTGTCTTCGGCCTGCCCGCCAGCAAGCGCTTCTCCCCCGAATGGGCGGCCTGGGCGAACGGGACGGCGGTGCGCGAGCTGGACATGCACGACACCTTCCTGGCCGCCGACTACTCCCACCCCGGCGACAACATCCCGCCGATCCTGGCCGTCGCCCAGAGCATGGAGAAGTCGGGCCGGGACCTGATCCGTGGCATCGCCACCGGCTACGAGATCCAGATCGACCTGGTTCGCGCCATCTGCCTGCATGAGCACAAGGTGGACCACATAGCCCATCTCTGCCCCTCCGCCGCTGCCGGCATCGGCGCGCTGCTCGGGCTGAAGCAGGAGGTGATCTACCAGGCGGTGCAGCAGGCGCTGCATGTCTCGATCAGCTTCCGCCAGTCCCGCAAGGGCGAGATCAGCTCCTGGAAGGCCTTCGCCCCCGCCCATGCCGGCAAGCTGGCAGTGGAGGCGGTGGACCGCGCCATGCGCGGGGAGGGTGCCCCCTCTCCCATCTACGAAGGCGAGGACAGCGTCATCGCCTGGGTGCTCTCCGGCCGCACGGTGCGCGACCGGGAGGGCGACAAGGCGGTCTATGAGCCGGTCTACTACAACGTGCCGCTGCCGGCCCCGGGCGAGCCCAAGCGCGCCATCATGGACAGCTACACCAAGGAGCACTCGGCCGAGTACCAGAGCCAGGCCCTGATCGATCTCGCCTTCCGCATGCGGGAGAAGATCCGGGACTTCGAGGAAATCGAGCGGATCGTCATCCACACCTCCCACCACACCCACTACGTGATCGGGACCGGGGCGAACGACCCGCAGAAGATGGACCCGAAGGCGAGCCGGGAGACGCTCGATCACTCGATCATGTATATCTTCGCGGTGGCCCTGCAGGACGGGCGGTGGCACCACGTGGACAGCTACACCCCGAAGCGCGCCGCCCGGCCGGACACGGTCAGGCTGTGGCACAAGATCGAGACCCGGGAGGACCCGGAGTGGACCCGTCGCTACCACTCGAAGGACCCGAACGAGCTGGCCTTCGGCGGCCGGGTCGAGATCTTCCTGAAGGACGGCACCAAGCTGGAGGACGAGCTCGGCGTCGCCAACGCCCATCCGAACGGTGCCCGCCCCTTCGGCCGGGACGACTACATCAACAAGTTCCGCATCCTGACCGAGGGCATCATCTCGACGCGGGAGGCCAACCGCTTCCTGGCCGATGTGCAGGACCTGGCGCGCATCCCAGCCGGGGAACTGGGCGTGCTGAACCTGGCGCTGCCGGCGGGCACGCTGCTGGACGGCAAGCCGGGCATCTTCTGATGCCGGGCGCGGGGGTGGACATCGTCCTGCGTCCCGGCTTCGCCACCGGTGCGCCCGCCCTCGCGCGCATCCACGACATCGCCCGGCGGCAGGCGCTGCCGGGCCGCATCGAGCCCTGGAACGAGGACGAGGTTGAGAAGTGGTTGCCGGATGCGCCGATTGCCTGCCGCCAGGTCCGGGCTGCCGCTGCCGCTGGCGCTGGCGTTTTGATGCTCGGCCATCCTGGCTTCGATGCTGTGGAAGGGCAGGTGCTGTATCCCTGCACCGCGCCGGATTGGCTGCGGCGCGGTCCGGGGAGCAGGCCGATCGGACAGGCGAAGGCTGCTTCCCCACGCCGCCTCGCCCTGTTCGTGTCCCGGCGCAACCATGGCGCCCGCCGCTTCTATGAACGGCACGGGTTCCGCGCCACCATCCGCCGCGAGGCCGCGGCCAATGAGGAAGGGGAGCCGGATGTCCGCCTTGCCTGGACGCTGGCCCCGGTGACCGATCCAAGAGGAGCGAACGCATGAGCGAGTCCACCCAGCCCGAAATCAAGAAGGGCCTCGTCGGCGTCTATGCCGATGTCTCCGCCATCTCCAAGGTGATGCCGGAGACCAACAGCCTCACCTATCGCGGCTATGCCGTGCAGGACCTCTGTGAGAATTGCAGTTTCGAGGAGGTGGCCTACCTCCTCTGGAACGGGGAGCTGCCGAACCGCGACCAGCTCGCCGAGTTCAAGGCGGCCGAGGCGGCGGAGCGGGAGATCAGCCCGGCGCTGCACGGGGTCATCAAGGCCTTCCCGCGCAATGCCCATCCGATGGACGCCATCCGCACTGCCGTCTCCTTCATGGGCATGGAGGACCCGGAGAGCGCCGACACCTCGGAGCCAGCCACCCGCCGCAAGGCAGTACGGCTGCTGGCCAAGATCCCGACCGCCATCGCCGCCGCCCACCGCGCCAGCAAGGGGCTGGACCCGGTGACGCCGGACCCGAAGCACTCCTTCGCCGAGAACTTCTTCAACCTGGTCTTCGGCAAGGTGCCGCAGCCGGAAGTTGTGAAGGCCTTCGACGTCAGCCTGATTCTGTATGCAGAGCATACCTTCAACGCCTCCACCTTCACTGCCCGGACGGTGACCTCCACCGGCGCCGACATCCATGGCGCCATCACCGCCGCCATCGCCGCGCTGAAGGGCCCGCTGCATGGGGGGGCAAACGAGGCGGTGATGCACATGCTGAAGGAGATCGGGGAACCCTCGAAGGCCGTCGCCTGGCTGGAGGGCAAGTTCGACCACCGCGCCCTGGTCATGGGCTTCGGCCACCGGGTCTACAAGAACGGCGACAGCCGCGTGCCGACCATGCGGAAATACGCCGAGAAGATGGCGGAGGTGGTGGGCGATCGCCGCTGGATGGAGATCAGCCGGATCCTTGCCGATGAGATGCTGCGGCGGAAGAACATCCATCCGAACCTCGATTTCCCGGCCGGCCCCGCCTACTACCTGATGGGCTTCGACATCCCGCTCTTCACGCCGATCTTCGTCGCCAGCCGCATCACCGGCTGGGCGGCGCATGTCATCGAGCAGGCGGCCGACAACCGGCTGATCCGCCCGCTCTCCTGGTACACCGGCGTGGAGCAGCGGCCGGTGCCGCCGATCTCGGAGCGCTGAACAGCATGGTGACGCCGCGGCCGAGATGCCGCGGCGCTTCCGCTTGCCGCGGCCGCCAGCACCACCGGCGGCCGTTGCTGTCTCTGCCGCATGGCACGACACGCGCTGCCGGATGCCGCCCGGTGATCCCATCACCGCGATGCCGGCAGAAAAGCGCGGGCGTCGTTGCAGTTTCTGTTGACATGCAGCTTGCGTGTGCAGATAGCGTGATTCGCGCGCACGACTCTGCACGCGATTCGCAGGACGAGTGACTCCCCAGCGGATCGGTCAAGGTGCCAGCGGCGTGCCGCAGCAGGGAAGGACGGTCCATGGACCGCAGACAGGACGGGATGGCGGCAGGGAAGCTGACCGGACATCCCGCGACGCCGCCGGGCAATGCCAACCGCCCGAGCGGAGGAGACGCGGAGGAGGGAGGCGCAATGCGGCACGCTGCCGCCCATCGCCTGCTGCCGGCGTCTGTCTGCGAAGCCTGGACGGCGACCAGTCCGGCGCCGCGCGCCTCGGGATCCGCGCGCCGCCGCCATCGCACGACCGCCCCTGCTGTCATCCGGACCAGCCATCTCCGTGGTGCGGTCCGGCTCACCATGAAGAAGTTGAGGAGATCCTGATGACCGACACGACCGAGACGCCGGCCGGCCGCGCCCAGGCGATGGCCATGTCCACCAGCCGCCGGAGCGCGAAGAGGTCCACCACCGCCCGCGGCCGCGCGGCGGCGAAGACCACCGCGCGCAAGCCGGCAGCGAAGAGGACCGCCGCGAAGAAGACCACCGCAGCCCGCAAGCCGGCGGCGAAGCGGACCAGCACCGCTCGGAAGCCGGCGGCGCGGAAGACCACTGCGGCCCGCAAGCCGGCGGCGAAGCGGACCAGCACCGCGCGGAAGCCGGCGGCGCGGAAGAGCGCGTCCAGCCGCACCACTGCGGCCCGCAAGCCCGCCGCCCGCAAGGCGACGGCCAAGCGGAGCACCACTGCGCGCAAGCCGGCGGCGCGGAAGAGCGCGTCCAGCCGCACCACTGCGGCCCGCAAGCCCGCTGCCCGCAAGCCCGCCGCCCGCAAGACGGCGAGCCGCACGGCCGCGCCGCGCCGCGCCGCCGCCGCGAAGGCCGCCACTTCCTCTCGCTCCGAAGCGGCGAAGAAGGCTGCCGCGACCCGTGCTGCCAAGCGCGCCGCTGCCGCTGCCGCTCCTGCTCCGTCCCCGGCTCCGGAGCAGCAGGCCGGGGGTGGCGAGTCCACCAACACCTGACTTCGCCACGGATCCCGGCGAAGGGGCGCCGTCTCGCAAGGGACGGCGCCCTTCTCGCTTTCGATGCCTGGCGTTAACCGCCATGCGGCCCGCCGGCCAGCCAGCGCGCGCCGCGGGCATAGAGCGCCTCCACCTCCGGCCCCTTCAGCCCCGGCATGTCGGTCTTCACCGCATAGCCGATCTGCGTCTGCAGATAGGCGAGGTGCCGGTATCCCTCCGGGAAGCGCGACAGCAGCGCCGGATCCAGCTCCAGACGCGCCGCCGGGTCCACCGGGTCCATCCGATCCTTCTCATAGATGGGCTGGCGCAGCACCAGGCCCCAGCGGCCGCCACGCTTCTCCAGGAAATCGTAGAAGCGGCCGGTGCAGGTGACATCCACCAGCACCTCGTGCGAAGGCACGCGGTAATCGGCTTGCACCTTCGCGCGCTGGCTGATGGTCATCTTGGTCTGGGAGATGGCCCGGTTGCCGGCGATATCGGCGCTGTGTCCGCCCAGGAAGTGCAGGATGGAGACCCCCTTCACCCATCCCTCCCGGCTGGCCTTGATGAACTCGGCTGCCGGCGCCTGGCACCAGGTCGCCATCATGTAGCCGTCGTCATGCCAGCAGGTTGCGAAGCGTTCCCAGTCGCCGGCATCGCGCCAGACGGCCCAATTCTCGATCAGGGCGCGGATTGCCAGCCGGTCCAGGATCTCGGCCTCCATCCCTTCAGCCTCCCCATGCGCCGAAATAGGCGAATTGGCTGATGGGGCGGCGCTGCCGCGGCGCCGTCTCGCGCTGCTTCAGCGCCTCGGGCAGCGCCTCCGGCCGCCCGGGATGGCCGATGGCGATGGCGGCCACCGGCTCATACTCCGCCGGGATGGCGAAGGCTTCCCGTGCCTTCGCCGCGTCGAAACCCGCCATCTGGTGCAATTGCAGCCCGAGCGCCACGGCCTGCACCGCCATCTGCGCCGAGGCCGCGCCGGTGTCGTACCAGGCATGGCGGTTCGGATTGCCGTTCGCCGGGAAGGTGGTGCGCGCGACCGCCAGCATCAGCACCGCAGCCTTCCCCGCCCAGGCCTGGTTGTTGGGCGAAAGGCAGCCGAGCAGCCTGTCGAAGGCCGCCGCATCCTCCTGCTTCCGCGCCACCAGGTAGTGCCAGGGCTGGGCGTTGTTGCAACTTGCGGCCCAGCGCGCCGCCTCCAGCAGGCTGTTCAGCGCTGCGGCGGAAACGGGACGGTCGGTGAAGCTGCGCGGGCTCCAGCGCCGGCGCAGCAGGGCCTCGATCGGATGCTCGGCCGGCGCCTCGCGGTCCGGCGGGGTAGCGTTGTCCATGGATGCTCCCTCTCTACTGCTGCGGAATGCCGGCACTGGCCTGCAGAGCACGGGCACTGGCGACCTCCTCGCGGATCAGGCGCCACGCCGCTGCCGCCCGGGCACTGGGCGCCAAGCTCAGCCGAAGGTGCGGAGCAGGTCGCCCACCTCGTCCAGGGTCAGTGTCCTTGCGCCATGGTCGCGCAGCAGCAGGGCGAGCTTCGCCGCTTCCTCCAATTCCTCCGCCGCATAGACCGCGTCATCCAGCGACCTGCCGCTGACCACCGGGCCATGATTGGCCAGCAGCACCGCCCGCGCCTCCCTGGCCGCCTCGGCGATCGCCGGCTCCATCGCCGGATCGCCCGGCCGGTAGTAGCGGATGACGGGCAGGGAGCGGCCGATCCGCATGACGAAATAGGGCGTCAGCGGCGGGATGGGCTGCGTCTCCCCCGGCAGGGCGAGGCAGGCGATGGCGGTGGCGTGGGTGGAGTGCAGGTGCACCACTGCCTGCGCCTCCGGCCGATTGGCCAGGAAGGCACGGTGCATGAACACCTCCTTCGAGGGCTTGTCGCCCGAGACATGCCGGAACCCGGCATCCAGCTTGCTGATCCGCGCCGGGTCCAGCCGGCCGAGGCAGGAATTGGTCGGCGTTATCAGGAAGCCGTCCGGCAGCCGCACGCTGATATTGCCCGCGCTGCCCACCGAGAAGCCGCGGCCGAAGAGGAGACGGCCATGCTCGCAGATCGCCTCCCGCAATTGCGCTTCCGTCATTGTCCGAAGGCCTTCAGGAAGAAGTCGCGCGCACCGAAATTGCCGGATTTCAGCGCCAGGTGCAGCCCAGTGGGCTCGGCATAGGTCCAGGGCACGCCGGGATCGATCTCCGGCCCGATGCGCAGGGAGGCGACGCCCAGGCGGGAGACGACGGCCCCCGATGTCTCCCCACCCGCTACCACCAGCCGCCTCACGCCCCGCGCGACCAGCCCTTCGGCGATGGTGGCCAGGGCCTGCTCCACCAGTGCCCCCGCTGCCTCCCGCCCCAGCCGCGCCTGCAGGGCCGCCACCTTCTCCGGCGGCGCGGAGGCGGCGATCACCACCGGGGTGTCGCCCAGCCGGCCCTCCGCCCAGTTCAGCGCCTGCGCGGCCAGCGCACGGGCATCGGGCGTCGCCATCGGGTCCAGCTCCAGCACCGGCAGATGGTCCCGCGCCAGGCCGATCTGCCCGAGCGTCGCGCGCGAACAGGATCCCGCCAGCACCGCCGCATGGCCGCACATGGGCGGCAGAGCGGCGGCGGAATCGCCGCGCTCCGGCAGCAGCCCGGCACGGCGGAAATTCGCCGGCAGGCCCATTGCCACGCCGGAGCCGCCGGTGATCAGCGCGTGGTGCTCCGCCGCTTCGCCGATCGCCAGCAGATGCGCATCGGTCACCGCATCCACGATGGCGTAGCGCCGGCCGCTCTCCTTCAGCGCGGTCATGGCGCGGCGGATGGCGGCGGCGCCCTGCTCCACCACCGCGAAGGGCACCAGCCCGACCGCCCCATCGGTCTGCCGCCCCAGCACGCGGACCAGATTGGCATCGCGCATGGGGGTGAGGGGATGGTTCTCCATCCCGCTTTCATTCAGCAGGTTGCTGCCGACGAAGAGATGGCCCTGGTAGACGGTGCGGCCATTGGTCGGGAAGGCAGGATTGGCCAGGGCGAAGCCGCAATCCAGCCGCTTCACCAGCGCATCGGCGACCGGGCCGATATTGCCCTCGTCCGTGCTGTCGAAGGTGGAGCAGTATTTGAAGAAGATCTGCCGGGCGCCCGCGGCCAGCAGGGCCTCGCAGGCGGCCAGGCTGTGCTCTACCGCCTGGGCAACCGGGGCGGTGCGGGACTTCAGGGCGATGATGATCGCATCGGCCTCTGGCAACGGGCCGGTCGGCACGCCGATCACCTGCACGGCTGTCATCCCGCCCTTGACCAGGGTGTTGGCAAGGTCGGTGGCGCCGGTGAAGTCATCGGCGATGCAGCCGAGGAGCGGCATTCTGGAACTCCCTTAAAGTGGCGTGCCGTCCTTGCGGCAGTAGCGGTAGCGCCCATCGGCGCCGGATTCGGCGACCAGGTCGTCATCCGGATAGGTGACATGGTCGTTTGGGGTGCGGTCGCCTACCTCCAGGTAAACGACGTCGCACTGCGTGCGGTTGACCAGGTGGTGCGCAGCGCCGCTGCCGGCGGGGAAGCCGGCGCACATGCCGGGCGAGAGCGGCGTCTCCCCGGCATCCGTCACCAGCACCGGCTCGCCTTCTAGGACATAGATGAATTCATCCTGCCGGGAATGGGCGTGGCGCAGGGCGGAAGCGGCGCCTGGCGGCAGGCGCGTCAGGTTCACGCCGAAATTGCGCAGCCCGAAGAGGTCACCCAGCGGATGCTTCACCCGCCCCCCGATCTTCGCCGCCAGATCCGGCGGGTAGCTGCTGGCTCGGGTGCGTGGCGGGGCCTCGCCGGCGCGGATCGCGATCGGCTTATCCGGCATCGTCTCCTCCATCCTCGCCGTCTACCATCTCCCCGGCATCTGACCATGGGAGGCGAGGATGGAGAAGCAGGTGATCTGTGCCGCAGGCGTGCCGGAGACGGGCGGCCCCTTCAACCTCTGTGTCCGGCACGGGGACATGATCTACATCTCCGGCCTGCCGCCCTTTGAGGAAGAGTACTGCGCCGCGCTCCGCGCCGCCCGCGCCCGCGGCGAGCCGCCGCCGCCCTTCCCGGACCTGCCCTTCGAGCGCCAGGTGCGCATCGTCATGGATCATATGAAGAAGCTGGTGGAGGCGGCGGGCTCCAACATGGACTGCCTGCTGAAGGTGATCGTCTGGCTGAAGGACCAGCGCCAGCAGGAGGAGTTCGACCGCATCTACCGGAGCTACTTCACCAGCGCCGAAACCCTGCCCGCCCGCACCCGCATGCAGGCCGGGCGCACGCCGATGGACTGCGCGCTGGAGGTGGAGGCGATCGGCTATGTGCCGAAAGGCGGTTAGGCCAGCCGTTTCCGAAGGAAGATGCGCTGTCCCTTCGGCGGGTAGTCCAGCCGGCCGAATTCCTCATAGCCCTGCTTCCGGTAGAATTCCGGCGCCTGGAAGCTGAAGGTGTCGAGGAAGGCCGAGTGGCAGCCGCGCTCCATCGCGCGCTGCTCCGCCGCCCGCAGCAGGGTGCGGCCGATGCCCTGGCCGCGCAGCCTCTCCGCGATCCAGAAGTACCGGACGAACAGCCAGCCGGCATAGGTCTCGCCGGCCAGTCCCGCCACGATCCGCCCCTGCTCGCGGAGGAAGACGGCCAGCGGCTGCCAGGGCTGGTGCCCCGGCCATTGCTGCTCGTTGAAGGCTTCCAGCGCATGGGGCAGCACCTCGACATCCGCCTCGGCCGGCCGGTCCTCCACGCTCAGGATGCAGCCGGGCGGCAGCGTCATCGCCGCCGCTCCGGCGGCAGGGCGAGCAGATCGCGATGGCCGATGCGCGCCGAGAGCCGCCTTTCCCCGATCTGCTCCAGCCGTGCCGCGCTCCAGCCCTCGATCCGCGCCGCCCGGCGCCGGTCCTGCTGCTCGGCCGCCGCGGCATGGCCGAGCACCAGCTCCGTCAGGAAGCGCGCCGAGCGGTCCCGCAGCGCGGGATGCGTGGCGCCGCGGCCGCGCACGATCCAGTCGCTCGCCACGCTTTCCACCGCGAAGCCTCGCGCGCCGAAGATGCGCGCGATCGCCGCCGGCGCGGCGGGGCCGAGGGCCGGGCCGAAGCCCTTGTCCCGGCCCTGGTCGCGCCGGAAGCCCGCCGCGATCCAGGCATCCGCCGGATGCGGCGGGGTGAAGCTCTCCCGCCCGTCCACGCAGAGGGCGGCATAGAAGGGCACATGCAGCGCCGCCGCCATGCGCTCCAGCCAGGCGGCGGAGACCAGGTCGCAGAGCGCCGAGCTCAGCACCGCATCCGTGGCGTGCAGCGGCAGGTTGTCCGGCGCCTCTTCCAGATCCGCGATCAGCACCTCCACCCGCCAGGCGCCGCCGGGGGCGTGCACCAGCAGCACCCGCTTGCTGGGGAAGGTGACCCGCAGCCCCACCGCCTCCGCCCGGTCGGCGATGGTGTCGAAGGCGGCCTCCGCCATCTCACGGTCGGCATCCACCAGGGTCCAGGCCTGGGCACGGCCGATGCGCGGCGCCAGCCAGCGGAACAGGCTGCCCGTGCCGGCGCCGAGATCCAGCAGCCGCGGCCGCGCCGGCAGATGCTGGAGCAGCCGCGCGGCCAGCGCCTCGCTGCGCGCCAGGGAGTCGAAAGGCTCGCGCAGGTCGAGCCAGTCGAGGTCGAATTCCTCGCTCATGCCTTCTCGACTTCGGCGATGAAGGCGGCGGCGCGGTCCTCCCAGCGCGGCAGGCGCTGCCCGGCCTCCCAGGCGGCCTGCGCCATCTCCTGCCGCATCTCCGCGTCGAAGATCAGCCGTCGCAGCGCCTTGGCGAAGGAGGCGACATCGCCGGGCGGGGAGACGATCCCGGCCTCCACCGGCACGATGTCGGCGATCGCCCCGCCCGCCGTGACGGCGAGGGGCAGGCCGCGCGCGAGCGCCTCCGCCGCCGCCATGCCGTACCCTTCCCAATATGTCGCTAGGGCGAAGATGTCCGCGCGGTCATAAAGCGCATCCAGCGTCGCCGCATCCACTTCCCCGGCGAAGGTGACGCGCTGGGCGATGCCGAGATCCTCCGCCAGGGCGCGCAGGCCCTGCGCATGGACGGGATCGCGCGCGCCGCCGGCGATGGTGAGGCGCCAGTCGAGATCCGGCAGTCCCGCCAACGACCGCAGCAGCACGTCATGCCCCTTGCGCGGCGTCAGCGCGCCCACGGAGAGCAATGCCACCCCCGGCCCACCCGAGCCATGGGCGCGCGGCGCCGGGTCGGTCCCCGGCTCCACCACGCCGATGCGCGCCGGATCGGCGCCGAATTCCTCCGCCAGCCTTTGCGCTGTCAGCGGCGAGGTGGTTACCAGCCGCGCCATACGGGTAAACAGGGCACGCTCGCGCGCCTTCAGCGCCGCGCGGTCGGCATCGGGGAAGCCGGTTTCCAGCGCGGTCGGGTGATGGATCAGCGCCACGGCGCGGCGGCGCTCCAGTGCGTCCGCCAGCGGTGCGAAGGCGGGAAGGCCGAGGCCATCGATGACCAGGCGCACATCCCCTGGCACTGCCTGCAGCGCTTCCGCCGCCGCCTTCTCCGCGGCCGCATCCGCCAGCGGATGGCGCCCGGCCAGCTCCACCACGCGGATGTCGTGGCCGAGCCGCGACAGCCCCTCCACCAGCCGGCGGTCATAGAGATAGCCGCCGGAGACCGCATCGAAGGGTCCGGGAACGAGCAGGGCGAGCTTCATGCGACCGGTCCCTCGAAGGCAGCCCAGGCATTCGGGCTCTCGCGCAGCAGCACCTTCAGCCCGCTGACCCCGGCGCTGCCGGGGCCGAGACGCCCTTCCCGCAGCGCCGCAGATAGCAGGCCGTGGATGTGGAAGGCGAGATACTCGGTGGTCGTGTTCTTCCCGGCGAAGTCCGGCTCCGCATCCAGGTTGCGGTAATCCAGCCTGTCCAGCACGCGGCGCAGTTCCGCCTTGGCCAGGCCGATATCCACCAGCAGATGCAGGTCGTCCAGCTTCGGCGCACGGAATTCCGCCTCGACCGCGAAGGTCGCGCCGTGCAGCCGCTGCGCCGGGCCGAAGGCGGCGCCGCGGAAACTGTGGGCGACCATGATGTGGTCGCAGACGGTCAGGCTGAACATCGGTCCCACACTCTATTTATATGTCACGACAGGACAGCCCCCCGTGCCCGAGAGCAGGGCGGGCAGCGCCCCCGGCAACGCCGTGAACGGCACCATCGGCCCGAGCAGCGCATCGAGCCGCGCGTCGTCCAGAAGCGAGAGCGCCAGCGCCAGCCGCTCCGCAGGGCTGCGCCGCCCGCGCATGGCCGGCGCCACATGGCCCACCTGGGTCGAGAGGATGGACAGGCGCCGCGCATGGAAGCCCTCGCCGAGTGGCAGCGCAACCTCCCGGTCGCCATGCCAGCTCGCTTCGACGATCCGGCCCTCGAAGCCCGCACGGCTGAGCGCCAGGCGCAGCCCTGCCGGATCGCCGCTGGCATGCACCGCCAGATCGCACCCCTCCGGTGCATCCTCCGCCGCGCAGAAGCGGGCGCCGAGCGATTCCGCCAGTGCCGCGCGCCCCGGATCAGTGTCGCAGACCACCAGATCGAGGCCGGGAATGCGTGCCAGCAACGCCGCGATCAGCAACCCGACCACTCCCGCGCCGATCACCAGCGCCCGCTCCCCCACCAACGGCCGCGCATCCCACAGCGCGTTCACTGCCGTTTCCATATTGGCGGCGAGCACCGCGCGCTGGTCCGGCACCGCATCCGGCACAGGGATGCACATGCCGGCCGGGGCCAGGAACAGGTCCTGATGCGGATGCAGGCAGAAGACGCGGCGGCCTTGCAGCGGCGCCGGCCCGTCCTCCACCACCCCGACCGCCGCATAGCCGTATTTCAGGGGGAAGGGGAATTCGCCTGCCATCAGCGGCGCGCGCATCGCCTCCCATTGGCTCTCCGGCACGCGGCCATGCAGCACCAGCCGCTCCGTCCCGCGGGAGACGCCGCTGGCCAGCATGCGCACCAGCGCCTGGTCTGGCGTGCGCGGCGGCAGCGCCTCCTCCCGGATCTCCGCCAGGCCCGGCGCCACAATCCAGAGCGCCCGCGCCTTCATGTGCAGACCTGCGGCCGGGCGCGGTCCAGCGCGATGTCGAACAGCATGTCCGGATCCAGCGGGTGACAGGTCCAGGCGAAGCGCAGCCCGTCCGCGATGCGCTCTGCCTCCGGCAGGGTGAAGGCCGGGATGCCGGAGCCGAGCAGCACCGGTGCCACGGTCACATGCAGCCGGTCGAGGCAGCCGGCCGCCAGGAAGCGGCTGACCGTCACGCCGCCCCCCTCCACGAAGATCCGCTTCAGCCCGCGAGAGGCCAGCAGCCGTAGCACCGCAGGCACCTGCAGCCCGCCCCGCAGCGGGTCACGTGGCAGGCGAAGGATTTCGGCGTGGCCCAGACGATCCGGTCCGGGCGCATCCTTGGCGCAGAGCAGCAGGGTCGGCGGCCCCTCGCGGAACAATCTGTAATCGGGGCCGAGCCGCCTGTCGGTATCCAGCACCACCCGCAGCGGATTGGGGCCCGGGCATTCGCGGGTGGTCAGGCTCGGATCATCATGCCGCACCGTCCCCGCGCCGATCACCACCGCATGGCACAGTGCCCGTAGCCGGTGCGTATGCAGGATGTCCCCCCGCCCGCCGATCCATTGCGAAGAGCCGGAGGTGGTGGCGATGCGTCCGTCCAGCGTCTGCGCCAGCCGTCCCACCACGATGCAGCCATCCCTGGCGCGCGGCGGGCCGAGGAGCGGAGCAAAGAGTGCTGTCAGCGGGGAATGCGGCAAGATGGAGGGATCGCCGCCATCGCGCAGGGCGAGCAGCGCTTCCCACTCCTCTCCGGTCTGCATCCCGTCCATGCCGCGCCGCAGCTTGCCGCAAGGCCCTGCCCCATACCAGCGCAGGGCAAAATCACGGCTTCGGCAGCAGCGATCCGGTCCGGCTCAGAGCCGAACGCCCTCGGTATGGTACTGCTGCTGGACGGTGCGCTGAACCTCGGTATCGAGCACCACGGCGGCGGCGGCGGCCAGGACGACCGCGGCGAGGATGCCGGCGAGAATGGCCTTCATGCAGCGCTCTCCCTGCGAATGCGTTACCCTCGCGTATGGGTTTCCCTCAGCCTCGTTGCAAGAGGGTTTCCGCTTCCGCCAGGTCCTCCGGCGCATTCGCGTTGAAGAACGGGTCGCGCGGCTCCGCCGGCCAGTCGGCATGGGCGCAGCCGAAGCGGGCGGTCCAGCGGTCTATCTTCCGCTCGCCGGCCAGAAGCGCCGCCCGCAATTCCTCGCGCAGCGCCACCGGCCAGAGGCCGACCGGCGGATGCGCCTGCCCGCCGGAGCGGGCGCAGGCCAGCTTCACTCCGGCCGCTTCCCGCGCCGCGTGCAGCCCTTCGGCCAGGTTGCGCGGCAGGAAGGGGCAGTCGCCGGGGACAGAGAGCAGCCAGGGCAGGTCCGGCCGGTGCTCCGCCGCCCAATCCAGCCCCGCCAGCACTCCGGCCAGCGGGCCGGGATAGTCGGGCAGCCCGTCCGGCACCACCGGCAGTCCGTAGGCAAGGAAGCGTACCGGATCGCCATTGGCGTTCAGCACCACGGCGGCGACCTGCGGCGCCACGCGCTCCAGCACATGGTCGAGCAGCGGCTTGCCGCCCAGCAGCCGCAGCGGCTTGTCGCCGCCGCCCATGCGCCGCGCCAGCCCGCCCGCCAGCACCACGGCCAGGGTGTCACTCCGCGGCATCGCTGGCCTCGCGTGAATTCTTCCGCCAGTGCCTCGCGCTCTCCTCCTCGACATAGCGCAGGTCGGCGTCGAAGATGATGCGCTCCTCTCCGGAGAGGGCGACGAAGCGCTTGCCCTTGCAGCGGCCGATCAGGGTCAGCCCCACCTGCCGCGCCAGCTCCACCCCCCAGGCGGTGAAGCCGCTGCGGGAGACGAGGATTGGAATCCCCATCCGCACCGTCTTGATGACCATCTCCGAGGTCAGGCGGCCCGTGGTGTAGAAGATCTTGTCCGCCGGATCGCAGGCGTTGCGGAACATCCAGCCGGCGATCTTGTCCACCGCGTTGTGCCGGCCGACATCTTCCATATAGACCAGCGGCCGGTCCTGCACGCAGAGCGCGCAGCCATGGATCGCCCCCGCCTCCAGATAGAGGGTTGGCAGGGTGTTGATCCGGTGCAGCAGGCGGTAGAGCCAGGAGGTGCGGATCTCAGCCGTTGCCGGAAGCCGGGCCTGCTCGAAATCCTCCATCAGGTCGCCGAAGGCGGTGCCCTGGGCGCAGCCACTGGTCAGGGTCTTCTTCTTCAGCTTCTCCTCGAAATCGGTGCGGCGGTCCGTCCGCACCACCACCACCTGCAGGTCGTCGTCATATTCGACGGCGGTCACGGTGTCGCCGCGCTTCAGCATGTTCTGGTTCAGCAGGTAGCCGAGCGCGAGATCCTCCGGCCGGTCCAGGATCGTCATCATGGTGACGATCTCCTGCCCGTTCAGGTAGAGTGTGAGCGGGCGTTCCACTGTCACGCTCGCCTCGATGCGGGCGCCGGTGTGGTCAACGCCGGTCACGCGCCGGGTCAGGCGCGGGTCGGTCGGGTCGGGCTTGACCAGCAGCGTGTCTTCCATGCGGGAGAGGGTGGGGCCGCGCAGCCGCCGGCGCAACCGGGCCGGCCCCCGCGACGTTCCGGCTTCGTCGAGGAGGGGCCCCATGACCATCTATCATTTCCCCGCCGAGGCCGGCATCGCGCTCGCCGGCGGTCTGCCGACTCCCCAGGGCATCGCCAAGGAACTGGACCGCCTGGGCCTGCCGCACGCCTCCGTGCGCATCGCCTGCGACGGCGAGGCCGCGACCCTGGAAGGCACGGTGCCGGACCGGGAGGTGCGGGAGCAACTCGTGGTCGCGGTCGGCAACCTGCAGGGCATCGGCGCGGTGGATGACCAGCTCACGGTCCAGCATCGCTCCGGCCTGCTGGATACGCTCGGCGCCTTTGCCACCCTGCCCGCGGGCTCGGCCAATACCCAGGCGGCCGAGGCGGCGGTGCACCACGCCGATCCCGAGATCGGTGAGGCCTATGGCCCCGGCGGCAGCCTGCTGCACATCGTCCGGCCCGGCGAGACGCTGCAATCCATCGCCCAGCGGCACTACGGCGACCCGCACGAGGCCCGGCGCATCCTGGAGGCGAATGTGCATGTGCTGGGCGATACCGGGGGGCTGCAGCCCGGCCTGGTGCTGCGCGTGCCGCCGCGCTGAGAGGCGGGGTGAAGCCGGCAGCGGCCGGGGAACCTACCCCTCCGGTCGCAGCGCGCTCTCGTGCCAGTGCCGCAGCAGCAGGTGCTGCACCAGGCCGAGCAGCGCGAAGATGGCGATGCCACAGGCCGAGATCAGCGCCAGCGCCGCGAACATGCGCGGGATCTTCAACTGGTAGCCTGCCTCCAGGATGCGGAAGGCGAGGCCCGATCCGGTGCCGCCCGCCCCGGCCACGAATTCCGCCACCACTGCACCGATCAGCGCCAGCCCGCCGGCCACGCGCAGCCCGGCCAGGAAGAAGGGCAGGGCGGAGGGCAGGCGCAGCAGCCACAGCACCTGCCAGCGCGTCGCGCCATAGAGCCGGAACAGCTCCAGCAGGTTGCGGTCCGCCGAATTCAGCCCGAGCACGGTGTTCGACAGCACCGGGAAGAAGGCGACGATCCAGGCGCAGATCAGCAGCGCGAGGGTGACGTCATCCACCCAGATCAGGATCAACGGCGCGATCGCCACGATGGGCGTCACTTGCAGGACCACCGCATAGGGGAACAGCGCCCGCTCCACCCAGCGCGACTGGGCGAAGAGGATCGCCAGCAGCCCGCCCACGGACACCGCCGCCAGCAGCGCCAGCAGGGCGATGCGCAGCGTGACCAGCAGCGAGGCCCAGAGCAGCCCCCAATCCGCCACCATCGCCTGCATGATCGCCACCGGCCCCGGCAGCACATAGGGCGGCACGGCAAAGGCCCGCACCAGCCCCTCCCACAGCCCGAGCACCAGCAGCCCGACCAGTGCCGGCATGACTCGGCCGAGCAGGCTCATGCCGCCATCGCCCTTTCCAGCGCTTGCATCGCCCTCCGGCACAGCGCGGCATAGGGGGCGGAGGTGCGGAAGCCCGGCGGCCGCGGCACCGGGATCGGGATGGGCAGTTCCGCCACCACCCGCCCCGGCCGCGCCGCCATGACGACGACGCGGGAGGAAAGGTAGACGCTCTCGAAGACCGAATGCGTCACGAACACCACCGTCATGCCGCTGCCGGCCCAGAGCGCCAGCAGGTCGTCGTTCAGCCGGTGCCGCGTGATCTCGTCCAGGGCGGCGAAGGGCTCGTCCAGCAGCAGCAGGGAGGGGCGGGTCACCAGGGCGCGGGCGATGGAGACGCGCATGCGCATGCCGCCCGAAAGCTGCCGTGGCCAGGCCCGCTCGAAGCCCCGCAGCCCGACCGCGGCCAGGGCAGCCTCGGCCCGTGCCTCCTGCTCCGCGCGCGGCAGGCCGGCGAGCCGCAGGGGCAGGCGCACATTGGCAAGCGCATTGGCCCAGGGCATCAGCGTCGGATCCTGGAAGACGAAACCGATGTCCCGGCGCGGCGCCCTGGCCTGGGCAAAGGTAATGCGCCCTTCGGATGGCTCGGCCAGCCCGGCGATCAGCCGCAGCAGGGTGGATTTGCCGCAGCCGGAGGGGCCGAGGATGGACAGGAACTCCCCCGCTCCGACCGTGAGATCGAGGCCGGACAGCGCCTCCGTGCCATTGGCGAAGCGCTTGCCGACACCGAGCAGGGAGATGAGCGGCGGCGCCGCGCCGCGCGCCGCCTCGTTCGCCGGTAGGCCCAGGCTCACGCCCTGCCGATGCCCTTGTTGACCAGGGAGAGGTCGAAGGCCCGGCGCCAGTCGAGGCCCTTCGGCAGCACCTCCACCCCGGCGACCGTCTCGTAGAAGCGGTGCCAGCGCTCCTCCGTCATGGCGCCGATGCCGAGGCGCAGCGCATCGCCGGAGCGGACGATGCCCTGCTCGTTCATCACGCGGGTGCCATAGGCGATGAGGTCCTCGGTCATCTCCGGATTCTGCTGCCGGATGAGCGCATTGGCGCCGGCGGTGTCGAAGCCGCCGGCCGGACCCTTCAGGTATTGGTCCCAGCCTTCCATGGTGGCGTCCATGAAGCGCTGGATCACCTCCCGCCGCTCGGCCAGGGTCTTGGCGGCAATATTGATGGTGGTGCCGTAATTCTCGAAGCCGGCATCATGCACCAGCAACACCACCGGCTCGATCCCATGCTGGCGGATGGAATAGGGCTCGCTGCCCAGATAGCCCTGCTGCACCAGCATCTTGTCGGCCAGGAAGGGTTGCAGGTTGAAGGTGTAGGGGCGGACCTGCTCCTCCTTCAGCCCGAATTTCTTCCGGATGAAGGGCCACCAGGTCACCCGCGGCTCGGCGCTGATCAGGATGGTGCGGCCGCGCAGCGCCTCGAAGCCGGTCAGGCCGGTATTCGGATGGCCGATCAGCACCACCGGATCCTTCTGGAAGATCGCGCCGATGCAGAGGAAGGGCAGGTTCTCCCGCACGAAGTTGAGCGCGGTGAGGCCGTTGCCCATGCTCATGTCCACCCGGCCGCCGACCAGGAGCTGGGCCGGGTTGATCTGCGGCCCGCCGCTGCGCAGCTCCACCTCTAGCCCATAGCGGCGGTAGATGCCGGCGGCCTGGGCCTGATAGAAGCCGCCATGCTCCGCCTGGGCCCGCCAGTTGGTGACAAAGCTGACCTTGTCGAGTCGCGGCTGAGCGCGCACCGGGCCAGGGGCGGCCACAAGCAGTGGCGCCCCGGCGCCGAGCAGTCCAAGCGCCGCTCGGCGTGACACGGTCAGGCGTTGAGCCGGCATCTCCATTTTCCCCCTGTCCGATTCCCCGGCCGGCACTGTCCATGCACCGGCGGCGGCAGGGTGACATGATGACGCAATCGCGCAAGCGCGCCGTCACCCCGGCCCCTGGGGGGCGCCTCCATATTGCCGGGCCGCGGGTTCGGCCTTCCGCCGCGCCGCGGCCTCGGCCCTCCACCGGGCCAGGCTTCCGGGCCGCTCGGCCAGCCTCTGCAGCAACGCTGCCGTGCCCAGGCCCCAGCATCCGTTGTAGAGGCCCGCGCTCCACCAGGCTTGCCTGTCATCGCTCGGGAGGGGCGGGAGCCCCTTCAGCCTGGCGATCAGGTCGAAGCCAACCATGGTCAAGACCACGGCGCCGAAGGCGAGGCCGAAGAGCAGTTCCGACATCCTCAGCTCGCGCAGGAGGGCCGCCAGGATGATGCCCCAGATCCCGCCCCAGAAGGCCTTGGCAAGCACCTCCGGCACATGCAGGGGCGGCACCGGCACCATGTTGTAGGGCAGATCCGTTTGCGGTCCGAAGATGAGGACCAGGACCGGGATGCCACTGCCGACATGGTGCATCAGGAAGACCATGCCCTGGTGGAAGATCAGCACGGAGAGGAAGCCGGCCAGGAAGCCGCGGGTAATCGTATTGCTCATGGACCGAAATCTAGAACGGCCCCGCCTGCCGCTGCTATCCAAGCTTGGCGCTATATAGGGCGGCGATTTTTCGCGTTTCGCTTCCATACCGAACCGGAATCCCGGCTTCCGCCCGCCCTGGCATCTTGCGGCCCCGGCACCGGCCGCGCACCTTGCGGCCCACGACCGCCAAGGAAGGAAAGACGCCGTGAACGGAGCCGAAAGTCTGGTGCACACGCTGCTGGGGAGCGGCGTGGATGTCTGTTTCTCCAACCCCGGCACCAGTGAGATGCATTTCGTCGCGGCATTGGACCGCATCCCGGGAATGCGCTGCGTCCTGGGCCTGCAGGAGAACATCGTCACCGGCGCTGCCGATGGGTACTGGCGCATGGCAGGCAAGCCGGCCGCGACCCTGCTGCATTGCGGCCCGGGCCTCGCCAACGGCCTGGCCGGGCTGCACGACGCCCGGCGTGCCCGCAGCGGCATCGTCAACATCGTCGGTGACCAAGCCACCTATCACCGCCCCTATGATGCGCCACTGACCGCCGATACCGAGGGCTGGGCCCGTGGCGCCTCCGCCTGGGTGCGGACCTCGATGCGGGCGGCCGATGTGGGGGCCGATGCCGCGGTGGCGGTGCAGGCGGCCCGCACCTCCCCGGGCCAGGTGGCGACCCTGATCCTGCCCTCCGACTCCTCCTGGAACGAGGGGGGCGTGGTGGCCCCGGCCCTGCCGGTGCCGGAAGTGCCGCAGGCCGACCCGCTGGCGGTCCGCACCGCCGCCCGCATCCTGCGGGAGAAGAAGAACGTGCTGATCCTGCTGGGCGGCCTGGCCCTGCGGGAGGGGGCGCAGAAGCTCGCCTGGCGCATTGCCGCCGCCACCGGCGCTCGGCTGATGGCGGAGGGCTCCAACGGCCGGATCCAGCGCGGCCGCGGCCGCGTGCCGCTGGAGCGCGTGCCCTACCCGGCGCCCCAGGCCATCGAGGCGCTGAGCTGGGTGGAGCACCTGATCCTGGTGAACGCCAAGGCGCCGGTCGGCTTCTTCGCCTATCCCAACACGCCCTCGAAGCACTATCCGGAGAATGCCTCGGTCCATGTGCTGACCCGCTTCGAGCAGGATGCCGAATCGGCGCTGCGGGCCCTGGCGGAGGAGCTGGGCGCGCCTCAGGCCGCCCTCCCCGATCCCGGCCCTCGGCCGGAGCCGGGACGCGGCGCGCCCACGCCGGAGGGGCTGGCCCGCACCGTCGCCGCGCTGATGCCGGAGGACGCCGTGGTGGTGGACGAGTCGGTCAGCTACGGCCGCGGCTTCTTCCCCCAGACCCATGCGGCCCCGCCGCATGACTGGCTGCAGAATTGCGGCGGTGCCATCGGCTACGGCCCGCCGGTCGCGATCGGTGCCGCCATCGGCGCCGGGGGGCGGCGGGTGCTCAGCCTGCAGGCGGACGGCTCAGCCATGTATACGGTCCAGGCGCTCTGGACCCAGGCGCGGGAGAAGCTGCCGGTGACCACCGTGCTCCTCTCCAACCGCAAGTATCAGATCCTGCTGGGCGAGCACCGGAATGTGGGCGCCAATCCGGGGCGGACGGCGCTCGACATGATGGATCTCGGCAACCCGGACATCGACTGGGTTCGCCTGGCCAACGGCATGGGAGTCGAGGCGGCGAGGGCGGAGACGCTGGAGAGTTGTGCCGACCTGATGGCTCAGTCCTTCTCCCAGCCGGGGCCGTTCCTGATCGAACTGCAGATCTGATTTTGCAGGAATGGGTGCGGTCTCCTGCCCTGAGACCGCACCCGCAGATTGATATTTCCAATGTTTCAGGTTTCAAGCCATCTGGGGGTAAGCTGGGCACGGGCAGAGTGCCCCAATAGGGCGGGACGAACCGCCCTCTTGTCCGTTGTCCATCCCAACGGATGACGGCGTCGGGAGGCAGCGGCACTTGGCAAGTCCGGGAAGACGATGAACGTGATCCACCACGCGCCGGAGGGCGATCCGCCGGTACCCCCCGTGCGGGCGGTTTCCATGCCCGCGCCGGTCATGCGGCAGGCGGAACAACCCCAGGCGCAGCCGCCGGGCGCGCCCCTGCCTGCCCCGGAGGCGCCGCAGCGGGAGCGGGGCGGCTGGCGGCCCTGGTTGCTCGGTGCGGCGGCGGTGCTGGTGGCCGGGGGTGTCGCGCTCTACGAATACTGGCCGCGGGAGCAGGCGCCGGCGCGCGGCCAGGGCGAGGTCCAGACCGAGCCACTCTCCCAGGGCGAGTTCCGCCTTTCCGATGCCGAGATGCGGGCGCTCAGGATCGAGCCGGTGCATCTGCAGGAATTCCGCGCCGAGCGGATCGCCGAAGGGCGGATCGCCTATAACGAGGACCGCTCCACCCCCATTTTCTCCCCCTATAACGGCCGCGTGGTCCGGGTTCAGGTGAGGATGGGCGAGCAGGTCCGGGCCGGCGACACGCTGTTCGAGATCGAGACCACCGATCTTGCCGGGGCGGCCAATGACCTGCTCTCGGCGGTGGATGGGGTGAACAAGGCCCGCGCCACCCTCGACCAGGCGCAGCGGGAGGAGCGGCGGCAGATGAGCCTGTTTGCCGCCCGCGCCGCCTCGCAGCGGGATGTGGAACAGGCGCGCGTCGCCGCGGCGAATGCCGCCGCCGACCTGCGCAGCGCCGAGGCGACGCTGGCCGCGGCCCGGGACAAGCTGCGCGTGCTCGGCCGCACGCCGGAGCAGATCCGCCGGATCGAGGAGACCCGGCATGTGGACGCCGTGGTGCCGGTGGTGGCGCCGATCGGCGGCACTGTCACCCAGCGCCGGGTCGGGCCGGGACAGTGGCTCTCGACCGGCTCCTCCGAGCCGGTCTTCACCATCGCCGACCTCTCGACCATGTGGCTGGTCGCGGCGGTGCGGGAGCTGGACGCGCCGCTGGTGCGGGTCGGCCAGCAGGTGGAGGTAACGGTCGGCGCCCTGCCGGGCCGGACCTTCGATGCGAGGATCACCACGGTCGGCGCCGGGCTCGACCCGCAGACCCGCCGCCTGACCGTCCGCGCCGAGGTGCAGGATCCGTACCACCTGCTGAAGCCCGAGATGTTTGCCACCTTCCGCATCGCGGTCGGGCAGCAGCAGCAGGCGGTGGCGGTGCCGGTGAATGCCGTGATCTTCCGCGGCTCGGAGGCGAGCGTCTGGGTGGCGCTGGACGACAACCGCTTCATCCTCCGCCAGATCAAGCCCGGCATCCGCTCCGGCGACATGCTTGAGGTGACGGAGGGGCTGAATCCCGGCGACCGCGTGGTCACCGGCGGCGCCCTGTTCATCGACCGCGCCGCGCGGATCGACTGAGGCGCTGCGGGACCACGGGAAACCACCACAAGAGATAGACCACAAGCTAGGCTCGGGCGGAACGGGTGCCGGCCACGGCGCCTGCCTGGGCCGGAGAGCCACCCATGCGCCAGATCGTCGCCTTCGCCCTGCAGCGCCGCCCGCTGGTGATTCTGCTGTTCTTCGTGTTCATCGTGGTCGGCTTGGTTGGCTTCACCCGGCTGAACATCGAAGCCTATCCGGATCCGGTGCCGCCCCAGGTTGTCATCATCACCCAGAATCCAGGCCAGAGCGCCGAAGAGATCGAGCGTTACGTCACTATCCCGATCGAGGTGGCGATGGCGGGGATGCCGAACCTCACCTCGGTTCGCTCCACCAGCCTGTTCGGCCTCTCGGATGTCCGGGTCCAGTTCAACTTCAACTTCACCTATGAGCAGGCGCTGCAGCAGGTGCTGAACCGGCTGAGCCAGCTCCAGGGCCTGCCGGAGGGGGTGCAGCCCACCATCTCCCCCCTCTCGCCGATCGGCGAGATCATGCGCTACCGGCTGGTGGGGCCACCCGGCTATTCGCTGGCGGACCTCAAGACCCTGCAGGACTGGGTGCTGGACCGCCGCTTCAAGCGGGTGCCGGGGGTGATCGACGTCACCTCCTTCGGCGGGCTGACCAAGAGCTACAATGTGGTGGTGGACCTGCCGCGCATGGCGGCGCACGGCCTGACCCTGCCGCAGGTGATCGAGGCGGTGCGGGCCGGCAATGCCACAGTCGGCGCCGGGACCATCCGCATCGGGCCGCAGGCGGCGGTGGTGCAGGGTATCGGCCTGATCCGCGGGCTGGACGACATCCGCAACATCGTCATCTCGGCGGAGGGCGGAATGCCTGTGCTGCTCTCGGACATTGCCAGGGTAGAGGTAGGCAACCTGCCGCGCCTCGGCATCGCCGGCCAGGGGGATGACGACGACGTGGTGCTGGCCACCGTGCTGATGCGCCGCGGCGAGCAGACCCTGCCCACCATCCGCGGCGTGCAGAAGGAGGTGGAGCGGATCAATGCCGGCGGCGTCCTGCCGCCGGGCGTGAAGATCGTGCCGCTCTACGACCGTGAGGACCTGGTGAAGGTCACCACGCGCACGGTGGTGCACAACATCATCGAGGGCATCTGCCTCATCCTCATCGTCCAGTGGTTGTTCCTGGGCGATTTCCGGGGCGCGCTGGTGGTGGCGGCGACCGTTCCCTTCGCCTTCCTTTTCGCCATCCTGCTGATGCTGGTACGGGGGGAGAGCGCCAATCTGCTCTCCCTCGGCGCACTCGACTTCGGCCTGCTGGTGGATGCCACCGTCATCATGGTGGAGAACATCTACCGGCATCTCGGCCTGGCCCGCAGCAGCCACCGCTATATGGCGCCAGCCGGGTCGAAGGAGCTGTCCGGCCTTTCGCTGACGGTGCTGCGGGCGGCGGGAGAGGTGGACAAGGCCATCTTCTTCTCCGCCCTCATCATCATCGCCGCCTTCATTCCGCTGTTCACGCTCGGCGGCATCGAGGGACGGATCTTCGGCCCAATGTCGAAGACCTATGCCTATGCCATCATCGGCGCCCTGCTGGCGACCTTCACCATTACCCCGGCGCTTGCCGCGGCGCTGCTGAAGGAGGACAGCCGGGAGCAGGACACGCCGGTGGTGCGTGCCCTGCGCTGGGTCCACCGCCGCCTTTACGGCGTGGCGATGCGGATGCGCGTGGCCTGCCTGGGCGTCGCCATCATGCTGTTCGCAGGGGCGATTCTGCTTCTTTCCTCGCTCGGCGCCGAGTTCCTGCCGACGCTGGAGGAGGGCAATCTCTGGGTCCGTGCCACCATGCCGGGTACCATCTCGCTGGAGGAAGGCAACGCCACGGTCAACCGCATCCGCCGGACGCTGCTGGAATTCCCGGAGGTCATCACCGCCACCTCCCAGCAGGGGCGGCCGGATGACGGCACGGACAGCGCCGGCTTCTTCAACGCCGAATTCTTCCTGCCGCTGAAGCCGCCGCAGGAATGGACCACGGCGAAGACCCGCGACGGGCTGGTCCACGCCATGCAGGAAAGGCTGTCGCGCGAATTCGTCGGCATCGAATTCAGCTACGCCCAGGCGATCAGCGACAACGTGCAGGAGGCGGCCTCCGGCGTGAAGGGCGCCAATGCCATCAAGGTTTTTGGGCCGGAGCTGGACATCATCGCCCGCAAGGCGGAGGAGATCCGCCGCATCCTGGCTGGGGTGCCGGGCGTGGCGGACCTTGCCGTCTTCCGCTCCCTCGGTCAGCCGACGGTGGCGGTGCAGATCGACCGGGCGCGGGCCGCGCGCTACGGGCTGGCGGTGGACGACATCAACCAGGTGGTTCAGGCGGCGATCGGCGGGAAGGAGGCTGGGCGGCTCTACGAACCTGGCGGCGACCGCAATTTCCCCATCATGATCCGGCTGGACGCGCCCTATCGCGACAATCTGGACGCCATCGGCCGGATCCCGGTCGGCGGGCCGCGCGGCGCGACGCTGGCCGATGTGGCGGATATCCGCCTGGTTTCCGGTGTCAGCTACATCTACCGCGAGGATTCCAGCCGCTACGTGCCGATTCGCTTCTCCGTGCGCGGCCGCGACCCGGCCAGCACCGTGGCCGAGGCGCAGGCGCTGGTCGCGCAGCATGTGCAACTGCCGCCCGGCTACCGCCTGGACTGGGTGGGCGAGTTCCGCAACCTGCAGGACGCGCTCGGCCGGCTGATGGTGGTGGTGCCGGCGGCGCTCGCCCTGATCCTCGTTCTGCTCTACGTGCAGTTCAACACGCTGCGGGAGACGCTGCTGGTCTTCGGCATCGTGCCGATGTCGCTGATCGGCGGCATCGTGGCGCTGGCGCTGGCGGGGCTGAATTTCAGCGTTCCCGCGGCGATCGGCTTCCTGGCGCTGTTCGGCATCACGGTGATGGAGGGGATCATCTTCCTGTCCCACTTCAACCATCTGCGCCTGGAGGGGATGCCCTGGCGCATGGCGCTGGACCAGGCCGGGCATGACCGCATGCGGCCGGTCTTCATGACCTGCTTCGCCAGCTTCACCGGCCTGCTGCCCATGGCGCTCGCCACCGGCATCGGCGCCGATGTCCAGAAGCCGCTGGCGCTGGTGGTGGTGGGCGGCATCGGGCTGGTGCCGGTCTTTATCCTGGTCGTGTTCCCGGCGATGATCGACCTGTTCGGCAAGCCGCGGCATGTCCGCCGGGCGGAGGCCGCGCATACCCATCTGGGAGTGGAGGCATGAGGCGAACCCTGCCCGCGGTGCTGCTCGGGTTTGCCCTGATCGGCGCCGCGCCCTCCGCCTTCGCCCAGCCGTCGGCGCCCGCCGCCGGATCCGGCAGCATGCCGCTGCCGGTCGGGCCCCGGGCCCGGGTGCTGACGCTGGAGGAGGCGGAGCGGCTCTTCGTCGAGCGCAACCTGACCGTTATCGCCGCCCGGCACGGGGTGGAGGGGGCGCGGGCGCAGCGCCTGGTTGCCTCCTCCCTGCCGCCGCCACAGGTCTCGGTCGGCAATACCACCGCACAGTTCAACGAGACCAACCGGCACGCCTTCCAGGGCGCGCGCTTCCTCAGCCCAAGCAACAACATCAGCGTCGGCATCAGCTTCGTCATCGAGCGCGGCGGCAAGCGGACGCTGCGCACCCGGCTGGCCGAGGAGAACATCTCGGTGGCCGAGGCGCAGGTGCTGGACACGCTGCGCGTCCAGCTCTTCCAGTTGCGCCAGGCCTTCTTCGCCGCCTTGCAGGCACGGGCCAATCTGGAGGTGGCGCTGGCCAACCGCGCCAGCCTGGACCGGACCGAGGCGCTGCTGCGCCGGCAGTTGCGCGACGGCGCCATCCCTGAGGGCGACCTGCTGCGCTTCCAGGCCAGCCGCCTGCCCTTCGAGAGCGACGTCACCACCAACGCCCAGGCCTATGCCGCGAGCATTGCCGCGGTGGCGGCGCTGCTTGCCGCCGACCCGGCGGCCTTCCAACCGGGGGCGGGGCAGTTGCCCGCGCTCGGCATCAACCCCACGGTGCCCGGCCTGCTCGGCCCGGCGCGCGGCCGCACCTCCGCGCCCCCCGGCCCGGCGCAGGCGCCGACCACGGTACAGACCATCCTCTCGCCGGTCGCCTTCGACGTGCGCGGCCGCTTCGACCAAGTGCCGGAGCTGCGCATCGGCCGCGACGAGCTGGCCCAGGGCGTGCTGAGCCGGGCCGATGTCGTCGCCGCCCAGCGCCAGGTCGCCGCCGCCAATGTGAACCGCCAGTTGCAGGAGGCGGCGCGCTCTCGCGACGTGACCGTGAACGGCACTTGGTCCCGCACGCGCCTGCCGCAGAATCTGCCGACGACCTCCAACCCGAACGAGATCGTGGACGCCAACGACCAGTTCGGGCTCTCACTCTCGATCCCGATCTTCACCAGCCGGATCGTGGAGGGGAATATCGGCGTCGCCGCGGCCCAGGCCGCCCAGGCGGAGGCCATGGCGCGGAACGCGCTGCTGCAGGCCCGCGCCGAGTTCGCCACCGCCTGGGCGGCCTACGAGCAGGCACGGGCGCTGCTCGGCCTCTATACCGGCGGCGCGCTGACCCGGGCGGAGGAAGCCTATCGCAGCACGGAGCAGGCCTATCTGGCCGGCGGGCGCTCCCTGCTCGACGTACTGGATGCGTTGCGCACCCTCAACGCCACCCGGCTTGCGGCCAATGCGGCGCATTATGCCTATCTGGTGGCGCTGGCGCAACTCGAGCAGGCGTCCGGGGTTTCCGGCATCGCCCCGCGGCTCTAGCGTTTCCCCGCTTCGAGAAAGCGGAGGAGACACCAGATGGATATGGATATCGCCGGCCGGCGGGTGCTGGTCACCGGCAGCTCGAAGGGTATCGGCCTGGCCTGCGGCCTGGCCTTCGCGCGGGAGGGCTGCGACCTGGTCCTCGCCTCCCGCGACGCGGCGGCGCTGGAGCAGGCGGCGGCGGGCATCCGGGCGCGGCACAATGTCTCCGTCGCGGTGCATGCCGCCGACCTCTCCGATGCCGCGGCGCGGGAGGCGCTGCACCGGGCGCATCCGGATATCGACATCCTGGTGAACAATGCCGGCGCCATTCCGGGCGGCACCTTGCAGGACATCAGCCTGGCGCGCTGGCAGGAAGCCTGGAACCTCAAGGTCTTCGGCTACATCCATCTGACGCAGCTCTACCTGCCGGGGATGGAGGCGAAGGGCGCCGGCGTCATCGTCAACATCATCGGCATGGCCGGGCGGGCGCCGCGCACCGACTATATCTGCGGCGCCGCCGGCAATGCGGCGCTGATCGCCTTCACCGCGGCGCTCGGCGGGCGCAGCACGGACAAGGGCGTGCGCGTGGTGGGCATCGCGCCGGGCGCGACGAAGACCGACCGCATCATCCAGCTTTCGAAGAGCCGGGCGCGCACGAAATTCGGCGACGAAAGTCGCTGGGAGGAGATGCTGAGCGGCCTTCCCCTCGGCCGCCCGGCACATCCGGAGGAGATCGCCGATCTCGCCGTCTTCTGCGCCAGCCCGCGTGGCGGCTATCTCAGCGGCACGACGCTGGAGGTGGATGCGGGGGCGCAGTTCAGGAGTTGACCGGCGCGGCCTCCAGAGCCTCGACCAGCAGAGTGAGCAGCGCGCCGCCGAAGGCGCGCATATTGGCGATCCGGTCCGGGCTGCCCGTCTCCAGCGTGACGGTGCGCTCGACCGGGCCGGAGACGGCCAGGCAGGCATGGCCCGCCGGATAGCCGTAGCGGTTGCCGGTGGGGCCGGTCGCGCCCGTCTCCCCCAGGCCCCAGGTGGTGCCGAGCCGTTCCCGCGCGCCGCGCGCGAGCAGCGCCGCATAGGGTTCGCTGGAGGGCGGGATGCCGTCCAGCGCGGCCTGCGGGATGTCGAGCAGGACGCGCCGCGCCTCCCGCGTATAGACCACTACGCCGCCCAGGAAATAGGCCGAGGCACCGGGCACCGCGAGCAGCGCCGCGGAGACCAGCCCGCCGGCCGAGGACTCCGCCACGGCGATGGTCTCCCCACGCGCCTTCAGCAACGCGCCGGCCTTCTCCGCCAGGGGCAGCAGGCTCTGCATCACGGGTTCCTTTCCGTCAGGGGGGAAGATGCTGTCGCGAAGCCGGGCAGGTCGTCCAGGGAGAGCGAGCCGCCGCCTTCCACCGGCACCGCTCGCGTGCCGTGCGCCAGCATGGCGGACAGCGCCTCATGCAGCGTCGCGCTGGCCGGCAACGGATCGCCCGGCACACTCTCCTTGCGGCGTGGTGCGTCGGCGATGGTGAACAGGGCCAGCCGCTTCAGCGCCCGGTCGCTGCCGAGGAAATCCGCGACGAACTGATCCGCCGGCCGGGCCAGCAATTCTGCCGCCGGCGCGTGCTGCACCAGGCGCCCGGCTCGCAGGATGGCGACGGCATCGCCCAGCCGCACTGCCTCCTCCACATCATGCGTCACCAGCAGCACGGTCTTTCGTAGCTGCTTGAGCAGGCGCAGCACCTCCTCCTGCAAGCGGCCGCGCAATACGGGATCCACGGCGCCGAAGGGCTCGTCCATCAGCAGCACCGGCGGATCGGCGGCCAGGGCCCGGGCCACGCCGACGCGCTGGCGCTCCCCGCCCGAGAGTTGGCGCGGCAGGCGGCGGGCGAAGATGGCGGGGTCGAGGCCGACTAGGCCCAACACCTCCTCCACCCGCGCCGCGATCCGCGCCTTCCGCCAGCCGAGCAGGCGCGGCACGGTGGCGATGTTCGCCGCCACCGTCTGGTGCGGGAACAGGCCGACATTCTGGATGACATAGCCGATGCCTCGCCGCAGCTTGACCGGATCGGCCTTCAGCGCGTCCCGCCCGGCGATGCGGATGCTGCCGCGGCTCGGCGTGATCAGCAGGTTCACCATGCGCAGCGTGGTGGTCTTGCCGGAGCCGGAGGGGCCGATCAGCGCGCAACTCGTGCCCTCCGGCACGGTCAGGGTCAGGCCGTCTACGCTCGGCGCCGGGGCGCCGGGCCAGTGCTTGGAGAGGTCGCGCAGTTCGATCATGCGGCGCCGCTCCAGGCCGCCGCGGCGCGCTCCAGCCCGCCCAGCGCGAATTCCGTGCCGAGCGCCAGCAGGGCGATGGCGGTGGCGCCGACCAGCATCTGCCCGGTATCCAGCAGCGCCACGCCCTGCGTCACCAGATCGCCCAGCCCCCCGCCGCCGATGAAGGTGGCCAGTGCGGCGCCGGAGACCACCTGCACCGCCGCGATGCGCAGCCCGGCAAAGACCATGGGCGCGGCGAGCGGCAGTTCCACCCGCAGCAACCGCTGCGCCGGGGTCATCCCAAGTCCGGTCGCCGCATCCAGCGCTTCCGCATCCGCGCCGCGCAGGCCGATGATGGTGTTGACCAGCACCGGCGGCAGCGCCACCACCGCCAGCGCGACCACCGAAGGCGTGAAGCCGACGCCGAGCAGCGGCAGCAGCGCGGCGAGGATCGCCAGGCTCGGCAGGGTCCGCAGCAGTCCGGCCACGGCGATGGCTGCTTCCGCCATTCCGGCGCGGCGCGCCACCAGCAGGCCGAGCGGCAGGCCGATGGCGATGCCGAGCGTCAGCCCCGTTGCCGACAGCAGCAGATGCTCCCCCAACGCCTGCGCGAAGGGGCCGGGATTGGCGCGTAGCCAGGCCAGGGCGCCCATCACGTCCCCGCTGGCGCGAAACGCTGGGCGATGCGGAGGGCCTGATCCAGCACCAGGGCCAGCGCCGCGGTCAGTCCGGCGCCGACCAGGATCTTCTCCGTATGGCCCTGATCGAGCCCGGTCAGGATCAGCGTCCCGAGCCCGCCGGCATTGATGTAGGCCGCGACCGTGGCGGCCGAGACCAGCGTCACCCCCGCCACCCGCAGCCCGCCGAGCAGCGCCGGCAGGGCGAGCGGCAATTCCACCCGCCACAGCCGCTGCCGCCGGGTCAGGCCCATGCCGTCCGCGGCCTCCAATATCTCCGCCGGCACCATGCGCAGCCCGGCGACCAGGGCGCGCAGCAGGATCGGCAGGGCGTAGCTCACCAAAGCCAGCAGCGCCGACCGGAAGCCGAGGCCCAGCACCGGCACCAGCAGCGCGAAGAGCGCCAGGCTGGGGATGCTGTACAGCACCGAGGCCGAGCCCAGCGCCACCCCGCGCAGCAGCCCATGCCGCGCCGCCAGCACGCCGACCGGCAGGCTGATAGCCAGCGCGATCAGCAGCGCGGCGCCGACCAGCTCCACATGCGCCAGCAGCGCGGCGGCGATCACATCCGGGTTGCGCGCGGTCCATCTCATGGGATGAGGCCATGCTCCTGCAGGAAGCGTGCCGCGACCTCGCGCGGCTCGTCGCCGTCATGGTCCACCTGGCGGTTGAGTTCCTGCATCACCTCGTTGTCGAGCAGCCGGTCCACGCGGTCCAGCGCCCCCCGCAGCGGTGGGAAGCGGTGCAGCGCATCCAGTCTTGCCACCGGGGCAAGCTGGTAGGGCGGCCAGAGATGCCTGTCGTCGCGCAGGACCACGAAGCCGCCGCTCTTGATCTGCCAGTCGGTCGCATAGGCATTCACCACATCCGCCTGGCCGTGCTGCAGCGCCGCATAGCGCAGGCCGAGCGCGGCGAACTGCCGGAAGCGCCCGAAATGCATGCCGTAGACCCGCTCCAGCCCCGGCAGGCCATCAGCACGGCCGGCGAATTCGTTGCCGGCGGCCAGGGTAAGCTGCGGCGCCACCCGCGCCAGGTCGGAGAGCGTCGCCAGATGGTAGCGCCGCGCCGTCTCCGGCAGGACCAGCAGCGCATTGCCGTTGTCCACGCCGGAGGGCGTCAGCCAGGTCGCCTGGAATTCGCGCTCATAGCCTTCGCGGACCCGTTGGTAGACCTGTTCCGCGCTGCCATCGGTCGGCTGCTTCAGCACCACGCCGAGGCCGGTGCCGGTGTATTCGGGATAAAGGTCGATCTGCCCGCTGGTCAGGGCCTGCTGCGCGATCAGCGTGCCGCCGAGATTGAGCCGCCGCTCCACTCTGGCGCCCACCGCCTCCAGCGCCCGGGCGTAGAGCTCGCCCACTACGAGCTGTTCCGTGAAATTCTTGGACCCGACGCGGAGTTCCGGCTGCGCCTGGGCCGCCGCCAGGCCAGGCAGCAGCAAGGGCATGGTGAGGCAGAGCCGGCGCGGGATGACCGTCATCGGTACACCCCCTCCAACGCGCGGGGCCGGGCGGCGGGGGGAGGGCTGCATGCGGGCCTCCATCCGGGGATGGTCCGGCAGATCGCCCCGGGGCGGCAAGGGGGAATCCAGCCCCATCCCGGCGGTGCAGGGCCGGCGCGCCCCCGCGGGGAGGGTAGCCGCCCGGTTACGCGCCCGGCTGAAGGCGGGCCCTATCCGCGCGCATAGATTGCGGAGTTGCCGCCGTGCTCCCGCACCTCGACAGATTCCAGCCAGACGCGCCCGGCGGTCTCCTGCTGCACGAATTGCGCAACATGGTTGAAGACGTGCTCCGCCACCGCCTCACAGCCCACCCGCGGCAGGACACGCAGATCCACCAGCCCCTTCTCGGCGAGTTGGCGGAAGGCGGGCAGGTGCGGGTCGTCCTCGGCGACGAGGGTGGTGTGGTCGAACATCTTGTGCAGCCAGGCCCGGATGGGCTTCAGCCCGCCGAAATCGAAGCACCAGTTGCGCTCGTCCAGCTCGAAGGTGGCGAAGACGAATTTGAAGGCGAGGGCATAGCCGTGCAGGAGCTGGCAATGCGAATGCGTCGCCCGCCACTGGCGGAAGCAGCAGGACAGCCCTTCGTTGTGATCGTAGGCCTTGGTGGAGCGGTAGACCGGGCGTCCCCCGGTCGGACCGGTGCCAAGCGGCCGCAGAGGCGCCGTCATCCCCCCGGGCTCCGCTCCAGCGCGATGCATTCCTGCAGGAACCGGTCCTTGAGGCTCTGGTCCCTGGCGAGTTCGCCGAAATAGGCGGTGTTGACCATGCGGCTGCGGTGGCTGGTCCGCACGCCGCGGTGCGTCTTGCACATGTGCACGGCGCTGATGCGGACGGCGAGGCCGCGCGGCGCGGTCGCTTCGACGATGTACTGGCCGATCTGCTTCACCAACTCCTCCTGGATCTGCAGGCGGGCGGCGAAGTAATCCACGATCCGGTCGTATTTCGACAGGCCGATGATCTTGCCTTCGGCCGAGGGGAGCACGCCGATATAGGCATGGCCGTAGATCGGCATCAGGTGATGCGCGCAGGTTGAGCGCAGGTCAATCGGTCCGGTGACGATCAGCTGGTCGAAGCCGTGGGCGTTATCGAATTCGGTGATGCGCGGCGGCGCCTCGTAACGGCCGCGCAGGATCTCCTCGACCAGCATCCGGGCCACCCGGCGTGGCGTGTCGCGGGTGTTGTGGTCGTTCCTGTGGTCGATATGCAGGATGTCGAAAAGCTCTTCGATCTTTCTGGCGGCCGCGCCGATGAGGGCTGCCTTGCCGTCCTGGTCCAGGGGCCGCTCACCCGACTCGTTGCCTAGCCAGCCATGCCGCAGCCGGTGGAGCGTCGTACTCATGGACCTGGGATGCCTCGCATGATTGAGCCCGTCGGGTCTCTACTGTGGGGCCGGGGCGGAACATGGCAAGCTCGAATTGATCTCGCAACCATTAGTTGCCAGGGCTTGTGTTATGTGGTTCATTTCATACCATTACCGGATTACCCGGACCTGCCGGGCGGCCGGTCCGGGGGATGAAGGACACGAGGGGCGGTTCGGAGCGGCAAGGGATGGGGAAGGGGAGCGCATGACCTGCCTTGCGACCAGGCGCGCCATGGGGCGCTTTTTGACCGGAGCCCTGATCGGCGGGACTGCCCTCGCCGTCCGTCCGGCCGCGGCGGCGCCCCTGCCGCAGCCGACCGAAAAGCCGATCCTGACCGTCTCCGGCAAGATCACCAACTTCAATAAGGATAAGACGGCGCAGTTCGACCGCCCCATGCTCGAGGCGCTGGGGATGTCGAGCTTCGAGACCAATACCCCCTGGTACAACGGCCCGGTCCGCTTCGAGGGCGTGCCCATGGAGCGGCTGATGCAGGCGGTCGGCGCGACCGGGGACAAGGTGGTGGCCTACGCCCTCAACGACTACAGCACCGAACTGCCGAGGAGCGACTTCGCCCAATACAATGTCCTGCTTGCCCTCAAGCGGAACGGGGAATACATGCCGGTGCGCGACAAGGGGCCGCTTTTCATCGTCTATCCCTATGACAGCAACCCCGAATTGCGGCATCAGCGGTTCTACAGCCGATCGGCTTGGCAGGTCGCCCGGCTTGTCGTCCAGTAGCACCGGCACTGGCGGCGCAGGACACTCGCGCGAACGATGCGGCTCCTGCGCGGCATAGGCGGCCGGGCTGAGGACAGGCCGGCGGTCCGGGCCGTCAAATTGCTGCTCGTCGCGGTCGCGGGCTTCTTCATTCTCGCGGCCGTCTATACCTCCTCCCTGATCGTCGAGCGCCAGGACGCGCTGCGGAAGGTCTCGCGCTACAACACCGCTTGGCTTGCCAGCCAGGCGGTGGTGGAACTGGCGAAGCTACAGCAGCGGATCGCTGCCTATATGGTGCCGGGCAGCGATGTGGACCGGGACGAGGTCCAACTGCGCCTCGACATCCTGGCGAACCGGGTCGGGCTGCTGCGCGGCGGCGAGATGGCGGAGCTGGTCGCCGGCAACCGGGAATTGTGCACCGTCATCGACGACTTCGCCGCGGCTGTGGAGAAGGCGCAGCCGCTGGTGGACGCCGGCGATCCGGCCGCGATGCGCAAGCTGATGGACCTGCTCTCGCCGCTGGAGCCGAAGCTGGCCAGGCTGGCGGCCGCGGCCAATGTGTATGGCGGTGACCGGGTCGCCGAAGACCAGCGCCACCTCAGCCGGCTGCACTGGATCTTCTCCGGGATCCTGCTGGCCCTGGCGGCCTGCGGCCTCGGCCTGTTCGCCCTGCTGCTCTGGCACAACCGGCTGCTGCAGCGGACGCATAGGGAATTGCTGGTCCGGACGGAGGAACTGCACACCCAGAACGCCCGCTTCGACGCCGCGCTGAACAATATGTCGCAGGCGCTGTGCATGGTGGATGCGGACCAGCGCCTGATCGTCTGCAACCGGCAATACATGGAGCTGTTCGGCCTGCTGCCGGGCCAGGTGCAACCGCGCACCCCGATGCAGGAGATCCTGGCCGCCATCGTCGCCGCCGGCCGCTACCCGCGCGAGCTGGCGGAAGTAATTCATGAGGAGCAGCAGGCGCTGATCCGCGACCAGCTTCCGGCCAATTTCTTCCGCGAGCACAGCGGCGGCCGGGCGCTGGCCGTCTCGCACCAGCCGATGCCCGGCGGCGGCTGGGTCGCCACCTATGAGGACATCACCGAGCGCCGGCGCGCCGAGGCGCGGATCGCCTATATGGCGCATCACGATGCCCTCACCGGCTTGCCGAACCGCCTCCTGTTCCGGGAGCGGATGGAGCAGGAGCTGGGCCGGCTGGACCGGCAGGGCGGCTGGCTGGCGGTGCTGTGCCTCGATCTCGACCATTTCAAGAACGTCAACGATACCCTGGGCCATCCGGCCGGGGACATGCTGCTGCAGGCCGTGGCGCAGCGCCTGCGCGCCTGCGTGCGGGAGCCGGACACGGTGGCGCGGCTCAGCGGCGACGAATTCGCCATCCTGCTCCCCGCCTGCGACCAGCCTGGGGCCGTCAAGACGCTGGCCGACCGGCTGCTGAAGGCGATCAGCGCGCCCTATGACATCGAAGGCCATCGCGTCGTGGTCACGGCCAGCATCGGCGCCGCCCTGGTGCCCGGCGACGGCGACAATGCCGACGAGCTGCTGAAGAACGCCGATATGGCGCTCTACCGCGCCAAGACGGACGGCCGCGCCGCCTTCCGCTTCTTCGAGGCGGAGATGCATGCCCGGCTGCAGATGCGCCTCGCCCTGGAGATGGATCTGCGGGAGGCGGCGGAGAAAGGCCAGCTCGAGGTCTTCTACCAGCCGCTCTTCGACCTGACGCTCGGCCGGGTCAGCGGTTTCGAGGCGCTGCTGCGCTGGCACCATCCGGAGCGCGGGCTGGTTTCCCCGGTCCAATTCATCCCGCTGGCCGAGGAGACGGGCCTGATCCTGCCGATCGGCGAATGGGTGCTGCGCCGGGCCTGCGCCGAGGCGATGCGCTGGCCGGAGCATGTCAAGGTCGCGGTGAACCTCTCGGCCCGGCAGTTCCGCAGCCCCAATCTGATCGAGGCCATCTCTGCCGCCCTGGCGGAGAGCGGGATGCCGGCGAACCGCCTGGAGCTGGAGATTACCGAATCCGTGCTGCTGCAGGATGACGAGGCGGTGCTCGCCCTGCTGCACCGGCTGCGCGGCCTCGGGCTTCGCATCGCGCTGGACGATTTCGGCACGGGCTATTCCTCGCTGAGCTACCTGCGCACCTTCCCCTTCGACAAGATCAAGATAGACCAGTCCTTCGTCCGGGAGATGGATGCACGGCCGGACTGCGCCGCCATCGTCAATGCGGTGGCCGGGCTTGCCGTCAGCCTCGGCATGGCCGTGACCGCGGAAGGCGTCGAGACGGCCGAGCAGTTGCAGCGGCTGCGGGAGGCGGGCTGCACGGAGGTGCAGGGCTACCTCGTCGGTCGCCCGCGGCCCGCGGCCGAGACCACCGGGATGCTCGATGCGGTCATCGGTCCGGCGGGGCAGGCGGCGGGCCAGCGCCGGGCTGCGCTGCTCGGCTCGCTCCCGCGCTGAGCCGGCCGCAGCCGGCCGGGATCAGGCCCGGACCAGCCCGGCCAGGGCGGGGGCGTCGGCGCTGTCGGGGAAGGCCCGGGCCACCGCTGCCTCGGGCAGGCGCAGATGGTCGCGCAGCAGGCCCTTGGCGATCCGCCGCAGGTCGAGCGTCGGCATCAGGTCGCGGTCCTCCAGCAGGCGGCCCTCGCCGAGGCCGGGCCAGTCCGCAATCACCCGGCCGCCCGCCACCGCGCCGCCGAGTAGGAAGGCGGCCCCGCCGGTCCCGTGGTCCGTGCCCGTATTGCCGTTGACTCGTGCCGTGCGGCCGAATTCGGTCACTACCAGCACCGCCGTTTGCGGCCAGGCGGGGCCGAGCCCCTCCTTCAGCGCAGCGAGGCCCTCATCCAGCGTGCGCAGCATCGGCACCAGCCGCTGCGGCTGCGCCGCATGCGTGTCCCAGCCGCCGAGTTCCATGGCGGCGACCCGCGGGCCCTCGGTGGCGGCGAGCAGCCGCCCCGCGGCGGCGGCGAGGCGGACGAAGCCCCTGCGCTCCCTGTCCTCCGCCGCCGAGGCGCCAAGGGTATGGCGCACGAAGTCGCGGGCCCGCAAGCCCTCGGCGAGGACCGGGGCGAGCAGCGGATCGGCCGCCTGCAATTCGGCGATGCGGTCGATCAGCTCGAGGGGAGGCCGTTCCAGGCCCGGCGGCGCATAGGCCCCCACCGGCACCGGCCCGCGCAGTAGCAGGGGCATGCCAGGGCCTATAGCGATCCCCGCTCGGGCCTCGGCGGAATTCGGCAGCGCGGCGAGGGCGCGATTGAGCCAGCCACTGGTCAGCCGCTCGGCGCCGCCGCTCTCCAGGAAGTCCTGCGCCTCGAAATGGCTGCGGCTGCGCCAGGGGCCGGCGACCGCGTGCAGCACCGCCGCCTCGCCGGCCGCATAGAGTGCGTGCAGGGCCGGCATGGCGGGGTGCAGCCCGAAGAAGCCGCCAAGGTCGAGCAGCCCGCCCTCCTGTCCCGGCTCCGGCAGGACCAAGGGCGCCCGCAGCCCGGCCAACGCCGCATCGCCATAGGGCTGGACGGCGAAAAGCCCATCCAGCGCGCCCTGCAGGATGACGACGACCAGCCGCCGATTTCCCTCCGTCCGGGCGAAGGCGATCCGCGCACGGCCCAGTGCAGCACTTGCCGCAAGGCCGAGCAGCAGGCCGCGGCGGGTGGGGCGCAGGGTCATCGGTACATGAACTCCGGGCTGGCGAGGACGAGGGTGATGGCGTCGCGCACGGAGCCGGCGCGGGAGACGGCGGTGACGGTCTCGGCGCGGGCGAGGGGGCCGAGCGCCACCTCCGCCACCTCCCGTGGCTCCGCCTGGCCGAAGCGGCCGGCGAGGGTGTAGGCCCAGTCGAGCCGGCGCATCAGCGCCTCCGGGGTTGCCCAGTCCGCCGCCGTATCGGGCCAGCCATTCGGCTGCGGCGCGGACCAGAGCGGCTGGCCGAGAGCGGCAAGGCCAGTCAGCACCAGATTCGCGCGTTCGGGCGGGAGGCCGAGGGCGCGGCAGGCCGCCAGCACATAGTCGGAGGGGGAGCGGAATTTGGTCAGCAGCGGCTCCCAGGCCTGCGGCAGGCGGATCAGGGTGCGGGCCGCGGCGCCGAGATCGCCCTCGGTATCCAGCAGGGTCTGCTCCACCGCCCGCACCGCCTCTGGCGGCGGCTGGTCGGCGACGAAATGCCGGACGAGCCGGGTAGCGAGATGCCGGGCCGTGGCGGGATGGGTAGCGAGGAAGCGCAGCGCCGCCTCGCCCGCTTCCTCCCCGGCGCCGAACTCGCGGCCAAGCAGATGCTTGGGGCCGGGCTCATGCGCATTCGGGCGGAAGATATAGCCGAAGGGCTCCCGGAGTTGCGCCACGCTCCAGCCGGTCAGGATGCGGGCGAAGTCCTGCACGTCCTGCTGGGTGTAGCCGCCGGCGGGGGAGAGGGTGTGCAGCTCCAGGATCTCGCGCGCGAGGTTCTCGTTCAGGCCGCGCCGGGTCCGCAGGCCCACCGGGCTGTCGGGCCCGATCGAGCCGGCGTTGTTGAGATAGAACAGCATGGCCGGATGGCGGGCGACGGCGAGGAGCATGTCGCTAAAGCGCCCGGTGACATGCGGGCGGATGGCCTCGCGTTCATAGGCGCCGGCCAGGACGCTGACGGTGCCGGCGCGCCGGCTCACCGTGAAGTGGTTCATCCAGAAGTCCACCAGGCGCTCGCGGAAGGGCTGTTCCGCGACAAGGCGCCGCTCGGCCCAGGCGCGCGCCTCCGCCCGCGCGATGGCGATGGCCTGTCCCTGGCGCGGCGGGATGCCGCCATTCCGATTCCGCTCGGCCAGGTCGGCGGCGCGGGCGCGCAGTCCATCTGCGCTGCTGGGGCCGGGAGGCAGCGGCGCCTCGGGGCCGAGCTGGGCGTCCAGCCAGGCCACCGGATCGGCAGGCGGCGTCTCGCCGGGCCGGGGACCGAAGCCGAACCGGATCATGGCGATATGCGCAGCATGAGACATGCGGAATGAATACCACGGCGGCCGGCGATGCCGCATGTCGGATAGTTACCAAATGTGACGCGCCGGGCGGGGTGGCGCCTTGCGGATGCCATGTTGCCGGCCGCAGATGCCGCAGCATCGGGCATCCGTCCGGGGGACCCGCCCGGTGCCATCGGATGCCGAGGATCGTGGCCTGCCGTGATGGGAACGGCAGCCATTGCGAAGAAGGAGCCCAGGGATCATGGCCCGTTACTTGGTGACTGGCGGGGCCGGCTATGTTGGCAGCCACCTGGTGCTGGCGCTGGTGGACCGGGGCGATCAGGTTGTGGTGCTGGACGACCTGCGCCAGGGGCACCGGGCGGCGGTGCCGGCGGGGGCG